>JADMIO010603845.1_pt1 | contig 104883 bp, 83 predicted proteins | sample 8958161 | NCBI WGS metagenome assembly JADMIO01 (sample SAMN16585339, study PRJNA669376) | soil metagenome | isolation source: Crop rotation soil | place: USA: Cullars Rotation, Alabama | collected 2011 | reverse complement strand
CGCGACAACTTGTCCACGTGGAATTCTAAGCTTAGGATCCCAATGTGCTGGAAAGCAAGTCGGATTGATATGAAACGAAACATCCTGAGTGGAAATGGATGGGCTTTGAAGATACAGGCAAGTTGTATGGATATCAATCTTTCAGAAAATGACTTTTTATCCAACAGTTTTGATGTAGGAACGAATGGCAGCCTGGTATTGAACAAATTCGACAGGAACTACTGGGACAAATATGAAGGATATGATATCAACAAGGACAAACTGGGAGATATCCCCTATCGCCCTGTGAGCCTGTATTCCATGATCGTTGAGAAAAATCCACCAACACTAATGCTTTACAGAAGTTTTATCACATCACTGATGGATAAAACTGAAAAAATATTACCCGGCATCACACCTGAGAATCTAAAAGATGAACATCCGTTGATGAAACCGGCAAACAGGAAACTGTAAAAGACAGAAAATACAAAGTAAACTATGATCATCGCAAGTAATGTATCCAAAAGATTTGGCAAACTTCAGGCGCTCGATGATGTGTCGCTTACCTGCAATAAAGGCGAGTGCATCGCATTGATCGGACCCAATGCAAGTGGTAAAACAACATTCATCAAAACGTTGCTGGGAATGGTGGTTCAGGACAGTGGCTTTATCACATTCAATGGACACAACATACTTCATCACTGGCAATACCGCGAGCAGATAGGATACATGCCTCAAACAGGAAGGTATCCGGACAACATGAGTATCGGGCAACTCCTGAAAATGATGAAAGACATCAGAAACAGTAAAAAAGAAATAGATGAAGACCTGGTTCGTGAATTTGGATTGCCTGCATTGATGAAGAAACGAATGCGCACCTTATCGGGAGGAACCAGACAAAAAGTAAGTGCTGCGCTGGCATTCATGTTCGATCCAACAGTACTGGTATTAGATGAACCAACAGCGGGATTAGATCCTGTATCCTCAGAAATACTAAAAGAAAAGATCATCCATGAAAAATCGAAAGGTAAATTGGTATTGATCACTTCTCATATCCTAAGTGAATTGGATGATCTGGTCACACAGGTGGTATACATGCAGGAAGGGAAAATAGGTTTTCATAAACCGCTTGCCCAATTGCAATCGGAGACCGGTGAAGTAAAATTGAATAAGGCCATTGCTCAATTCATGAAAAAACAAGCCAATGAAAAAAATCATTAAATACGTAATGGCGGATATAATGAATAACAGGACGGTGATCATTTTCACTGCTTGTTTGTTCCTTGTCTCATTCAGTATGTTCAGCCTGGAAGATAATCCTGCTAAGGGTTTGCTGAGTCTGCTCAATATTATTCTCATCATCGTTCCATTGTTCAGTATGATCTTCTCGACGATGTATATGTACAATAGTGCGGAATTCATTGAATTACTTGTAAGTCAACCCTTGAAGAGAAGAACGATCTGGTTGAGTATGTTTGTGGGGCTGTCAGTTTCATTAGTGCTTGCTTTTATCATTGGAGCAGGTATTCCAATCTTTATATACCAGGCAAATACGATCGGTTTCATGATGATCGGCGTTGGAATTGCATTGAGCATCATATTCGCGGGCATTGCCATGCTTGCTGCTGTACAGTTAAGAGATAAAGCGAAGGGCGTAGGTGCGGCGATCATGTTGTGGTTGTATTTCTCTTTATTGTTTGACGGACTTGTATTATTCCTGACATTTCAATTTGCAGATTATCCGCTGGAGAAACCCATGATCGCAGTATCAGCATTCAATCCCGTTGACCTCGGAAGAATATTGATCTTATTGAAAATGGATGTATCAGCAATGATGGGTTATACCGGCGCGGTGTTCAAAGATTTTTTTGGTACCACAAGTGGCATGATCTTTTCGATTGGTGTTATGATGCTCTGGATATTTCTCCCGATATGGTTTTCAGTAAGGAAATTCAGCAGGAAAGATCTCTAATCATTAAATGTTCAAGCAATGAAAAAAGACATTACTGACAGATACGATGTCATTACCCTTGTCAATTATTTTTATGAGAAGGTGAAGCGCGATGATCTCATTGGTACTATCTTCAACGATATCGCCAAAGTGAACTGGGAAGAACATTTACCGGTGATGTATGATTTCTGGGAAAACACATTATTTTATACAGGTAGTTATGCCGGTAATCCTGTTGAAGCACATAAGAATGTAAATCTTGCTTATCCATTAAAAGCTGCTCACTTCAACAGGTGGTTACACATTTTCAATGAAACAGTTGATGAATTGTTCGAGGGAGAAAAAGCCGTGCTGGCAAAACAAAGAGCAAACAGCATCGCTACGATCATTCAGATAAAACTGTCCAAAATGCCGGGGATCTCGTTAAGTTGAGGAATCTTACAGGTTTAGTTACTGGATCCGTACAAAAAAATGCATATCACCATCTGATTCTACATGGTCATCCATCCGTAAAGTATCATTGTTACTTCCAATAAACCAATAATTCCAATCATAATTAGAATAATTAGGAGGGTGCACCATAGTTATATAAGGATGCGGCACCGGTATTCCACCACCGGGGATAGGTCTCATTGTAATATGAAAAACGTTGGATTGCGCAGGAAAGAAGTCACCGGTAAATGTATAAATTGAATCAATCCCAAGTGTCAGTTCAGCAGTCTTACCAGTGCTCTGAGGAGTTTTGTATCCAACAAACGTTTGCCAGGTCTTAAACCATCTCCATCTGCCAAAGATCGGATCCACTGAAGGGTTATCAACAAAGGGGTTACTTTCTTTTTTACAGGAAACTAAAATTACCAATAGGAAAATTGTAGATATTAATTTCATAAGGAGTGTTTTAAGTAAACGGCTTCTAGAAAACTCTGATGAAGCAAGTATTGATATTACATAATACTTAAATCCAGTGGGTGATCACCTATCGAAGCCGCGGTTGGCGTCTTCGCCAACCGCATTACATCATGGTAGCGCCGCCTTCGTTGGCATCTTCGCCAACGACCTGCTTTATTCTTTTAAAAAAAACGCTGTTAGCGGGACTCTAACATAGGCGAGCTTAACTTACTTAAATCCAATGGGTGATCACCCTATCGGAGCCGCGGTTGAGCGTCCCCGCCAACCGCATTGTAAATTTGAACCATTCGCCTTCGTTGGCGTCTTCGCCAACGACCTATTCAGTTCTTTTTAATTGATGCTGTTGGTGTCTTCGCCAACGACCAACTTTGTTCTTTTTATTAAAACGCTGTTAGCGTCATCACCAACGATGTATTCATTCATTTTTAATTAAAAGCTATTGGCTTCCCCGCCAACAGAGGCAAGCTTACTTTTGTTTAATCCGGTGGGTGATCACCTATCGAAGCCGCGGTTGGTGTCTTCGCCAACGACCAACTTTGTTCTTTTTATTAAAACGCTGTTAGCGTCATCACCAACGATTTATTCATTCATTTTAATTAAAAGCTGTTAGCGTCATCACCAACGATTTATTCATTCATTTTAATTAAAAGCTGTTGGCGGGGACGCCAACAGAGGCGAGCTTACTTTAGTTTAATCCGGTTGGCGAAGACGCCAACCGGGAGCCCACTCCTTTATGGAGACTGTTCATTCAACATACCTGGTAAGTATACCAAATTCGTCATCACCAGTTTTATAAAATTTGGCAGACGAATAATGATAGTCTTCTGGTTTTTTGCAGAGGCCAGCGTTTACCGGGTTATTATGAATGTAATTCAACTTCTGTTCAAATACTTTAGGAGAATACAATTCAATACCCATTGGACTCCTTTCCCAAAATTGATATTTTCTGTCGCATTTATTTACCTCAAAAAATGGAAGAACGTTAGGATGGTATATCTGAATGTCGCTCTTGAATTTTTTTGCGGTGAAAGATAAAAGGCTATGCTGTATTGTTTCGGGTGTGTCATTGTTGAGCGCTTGCCAGATCAAATGCATGTGATTTATCATTATTACAAATGCATATAACGTTATGCGTTCATGAAGTATTAAATGCCGTAAACTTTCAATAATAAGATCCTTGTATTTATCTTGTTTGAATAGATGTTGCTTGTTGAGAATCGAAGCCGTAAAAAATTCCGGCCAATGAGTAGAGGACTTCATCCAACAAAAGTAATTTGTGATGTTCACAGCATAGTGCGAGATTATTCTCGTGCAATGACGTTGGAAACAACACAAGAATAAGACGTAATTCATATTACGGAGCCGCGGTTGGCGTCCTCGCCAACCGCATTACATCATGGTAGCGCCGCCTTCGTTGGCATCTTCGCCAACGACCTGCTTTATTCTTTTAAAAAAAACGCTGTTAGCGGGACTCTAACATAGGCGAGCTTAACTTACTTAAATCCAGTGGGTGATCACCTATCGGAGTCGCGGTTGGCGTCCACGCCAACGACCTATTCAATTCTTCTTAATTAAAAGCTGTTGACCGAGAAGCTCGACAGTGCGGCTGGATGACAGTAATTCTTATTGCTTTCTCATATCTGCCGCCAGAAATATCACCGCGCCCAGCGCCCAGAGAATAATCTCCCAGACATTCTGTTTTCTGATAGCCTCCAGGACCGTTATTCCGAAGAACAAAACAAAAATGGCGAAGTTGGTACCGAATCTGATTCGTTTCATACCATGCATTTGAGGTTAAAGATCGGGCATGATAAAAGTCATAAAAATGACAACAATCCTTGCGTTGTATAACGGTGGTCATAAATTCTGCGTGAGGGTATTTGGATATTTGGTATGGTAAGTTTTAAGACATTAAAAAGCATTGATATGATACGAAAAACTGAAACACACCAATATCTCTTTGAAACCACCATTGAACGATTTGAAGGTAGAAGAGGCACGATCACTGCGAGCAACGTGATCGATCATATCAATGTGGCTACGCCCCCGGAATTCGCCGGGGGCATTGCCGGATTGTGGAGCCCGGAACAATTGTTCCTGGGATCACTCGGCAGTTGTATGATGGCTACTTACCTGGCGATCGCAGAAAAAAAGAAACTGGTGGTTGTTGACTTTAAATGCAACGCGATCGGCCTCGTACAATGGGTAGAAGGACACCTTGAATTCACTAAGATCGATGTATATCCAAAAGTATTCGTGAAGAATGAAGAAGACAAAGAACTGGCCAATGAAGTATTGCTAAAGACTTATCAGCACTGTATCATAGCCAATTCTGTTGTTTCGGTACTGGTACATCACGGAGAAGTTTTGCTTGCCGTAGATCAATTTGTGCAAACGCAGGATCTGGACCGTGAATTGATCACATGAGATTCTTCGTTCTTCAGAACATGATATGTCTCATATCCTGCTTTGATACCAGTCATTGAAAAGCCAAAATCCCATGACCACCTTTGCGACAAGAAACATTGAACAAAAAATATTGAGACCACTATCCTTATTCAACAGATTGCAGCAAGAAGTATGTTCAATAGTTTCTGTCTATTCAAGCTGCCGCATATTCTTATGCGGCGGCTCAATTTTTAGAGGATATTAGATACTGGATACTGGATACTTGGTATGATACAAACAGTAGAACATATTGAACAGCTCTGTTATCATTGTGGTGAAAACTGCAGCGATGATATCATCGCAGATTCGAAAAGCTTTTGTTGCGAAGGCTGCAAACAGGTTTATTTGCTACTTAGTGAGAATGAGCTTTGTCGCTACTATGACCTCGATAAAAACCCTGGCATCAAAGCCATGGGTAAATTCACCTCCTCAAGATTTGCTTACCTGGATGATGCAGCTACCATTCAAAAATTAATCCAGTTCAAAAGTGATACCCAGGTAAATGTTGTATTCTCTTTACCTCAAATGCACTGTTCTTCCTGTGTTTTTCTGCTGGAGAACTTGCATCGTATCAATCCTGCCATAATAAAATCCGAATCCAATTTTCACCGCAAAGAAGTATTCATCATTTTTGATCCGCGGGCGATATCGCTGAGAAAAGTTGTGGAACTACTCGCCTTCATTGGCTATGAACCAGACATCAGCCTGCAGGATACAACTACTAAAAAGACGAAACGTTTTGATCGTAAAAGACTTTATCAAATTGGCGTTGCAGGATTTTGCTTTGCCAATATTATGATGTTGAGTTTTCCTGAATACTTCTCTTCAGGTAAGATATTTGAATCAGGCCTTAAAGAAACTTTTACATGGCTAATTTTTGGCTTATCCGTACCCGTTTTATTTTACAGCGCGTCGAGTTTCTTTATTTCAGCATGGAAAGGATTACGCCAGCATTTTTTAAATATCGATGCACCAATCGCACTCGCAATTGCAGTGGCCTATGGCAGAAGTTATTATGAGATCATTAGCGGCACCGGGCCGGGCTTCCTGGATTCGGCAACTGGCATTGTTTTCTTTATGCTTGCCGGGCGCTGGTTTCAGGACAAGACCTACGATTCACTTTCATTTGAAAGGGACTATCGCTCTTATTTTCCTTTGGGAGTAAACATGATCACAGCAACTGGAGAAAAAAATATCCCCATCACGCAGCTTCAGAAGGGTGACAGGATAAGAATTTGTAATGAAGAAATGATACCAGCGGATGCGGTATTATTGAAAGGTGACGCAAATATTGATTACAGTTTTGTAAGTGGCGAGAATGCACCTGTCGTTAAAGTATCAGGAGAATTAATATATGCCGGGGGTAAGCAATCAGGAAGTGCCATTGAATTGGAAGTAGTGCATGATGTGTCTCAAAGCTATATTACACAATTGTGGAACAATGATGTTTTCCATAATCAAAAAAATAAAGATCGTTCATTTATACATCCATGGAGCCGCTATTTTACTTTGGCGCTTTTCACTATTGCTCTGGGTGCAGTGATCTATTGGTGGATCTTCAACCCGGCAAATATCTTACCTGCACTAACCGCGGTATTGCTGGTTGCCTGTCCCTGCTCTTTATTGTTATCTGCAACTTTTACTTACGGCAATATGGTCCGCCTTTTTGGAAAAAATAAATTGTACGTGAAAAATGCTTTGGTAATTGAGTCTCTTGCTAAAGTTGATACGATCGTATTTGATAAAACAGGCACGCTTACACATGGCCATGAAGACAAGATCAATTACAAAGGTACCCCACTGACAGAAAGGGAAACTGCGTATATCAAAAAACTTACTGCTCAGTCAACACACCCATTAAGTAAGATCATTTCATCATGGATCAACATTGTAGATGAACGTCCACTTAAAATTCATCAGTTTGAAGAAGAGGCTGGCAAAGGAATCTCTGCCAATGTCAATGGAACAGCAGTTAAAATAGGTTCATCGAAATTTATTGCTGAAACTGACCCATCACTGGTCAGCTTTGATACTGGAACGCATGTACATGTAATGATCAACAATGTATTAATGGGGAGTTTTCATGTAAAGAATCAATATCGTCCGGGTATGCTAGAAATGGCAAAGGAACTTGAGCTATCCGGATACAATATCCATATTCTATCCGGCGACAACGATAATGAAAAAGATAATCTCCAAAAAATATTCGGGAAGCAGGTACATTGCCTTTTTCAACAGTCACCTCAGCAAAAGCTTGATCATATCATCTCTTTGCAACAGCAGGGAAAGAATGTATTGATGCTGGGTGATGGACTTAATGATGCAGGCGCGCTCATGCAGGCTGACACAGGGATAGCAGTAAGTGACAACACAGCGCGCTTCACTCCTGCGTGTGATGCTATTCTTGATGGGAGACAAGTTGACCAACTTCCGGGTTTGCTTTGTTATGCTAAAACAGGTAAAAAGATAGTCGTGACAAGTTTTGTATTGTCCATTCTCTATAATATTGTTGGATTGTCTTTTGCAGTATCAGCAAATTTATCACCCATGATAGCTGCCATTTTAATGCCGGCGAGCAGTATCAGTATCGTATTATTAGTAACATTGCTGAGTAATTATTTCTCGCATTCTTTATCCAGAACTTCAAGGGTCTTTTCATAAAAGCGTTTCGCTTCAGCATGATCCTTTCCAATGCAGAGCAGGCCAAGTTTGCCATATTGTGACAATGCTCCGATCATATGAAACATCACACCTGTTTGACGAGCACCGTCATATTGCAGGTGATTGCAAATAGCAATATCGATCAGGTCATAGGGTGTTAAACATCTGTATTTCTCATTTACAACATTATCGGAAGAAAAATAACATCGTGTTTGACCATCAGGTGTGTGATATAATCCTTCCTGCCAGTTGAATTTTCCATCAGTAAGATACTGAAGCATGATGAAAGGATGTGTGGTACCGCCTTTACGTAAATTGATCTCTATTGCATAATGATCCCAGGCATCGCCCTTTTTTACAGAAACAAAGTCCATTGCGAATCTGCCCAGCACTCCTTCTTCTTGCAATACATCAGCAACTTTTTTTGCCATCAATGAAATGTCTTTTGTGTATTGCAGATCTGCAGGAAATGAAGACCCTAAAAATACCTGGCCACTTTCACCTCCTAAGAGTTGATCATGTGTTGAAAGTATATCCGTATCGCCAACAGGGTTTATCCTGCATTGAACAGACGGAGACGATTTGATCTCACCATCGACAAAGGTTTCCACTATTCCTCCCATCTCATTGAACTTTGAGATGAACTGAGAAAAATTCACATCAGCAGCAACCACTTTCAAATTGAATGGCAATTGTTGCAATATCGTTTCTTCAAGTTCTTTGTCGTCTACTTTGATCTCATTAAAATAAAATATTGCGTTTCCGTCTCCCGAGAATCCATCTTCCAGTTTCACAACAGCTTTTCGCAATTCCGGGTGTCTTCTTTTCAATGCCGCCAAAGCTTCAGTAATTCCCTTTTCATTTTTAATATCCTCAAATCCATCAGGCAATTGCACTCCAGCCTTTCTGAAGATCTGCCTGCTACCTGATTTTGTACCGAGATGCAACAATTTTGGGTCGCATCCAAAAATGGGAATATCAAGTGTCAACGCCAGTTTTTTCTCAAGGTCTGTTACATTAAAACAAGCCATATGCGTCATCTGCGAATTATGGATCTTGTCTTTGATACGCCTGACCAGCCTGGGGCGTGATAATATTTTTTCAGTTAGTGAACATTTGGAAGCATCATGGCAACTCATCAGCGTCAATCTTTCACGGGCGTGAGAACTGGTGATGCCGGATAACAAGTGTAAATAATAATCGATGATACTTGAGTCGATTGGAATACTTGTTACATATACGATATGTGTTCTGGGCATACGCAGCAATAGCAACAGACAAAGCAATCGCTCTTCATAAAAAACTGCGCCTTTTACAGCTTTGAGTATCTCTGTGTCAAGAGAAAGACTTGGAATGATCACCACCGTCTTCTCGCACATGTCATCTAAAAAGATATCATGAAAATTTGTACGGAAACGTTCCTGGAGCTTGTCGAATGCTTCGTTTATTTCATTCGAGGTTGGTAATTCAGCCAAGGCAGTTTGACTAGTCATATAAATGTTCAATAGTTTGCTTCCCTAAGTTAATCAAATTCATTTACGACTTTTTCTTTTCGTTTTGATCATTTGAAAAGACAAGACGTACGATCAGGTTGGTGATAGGCTTTACAATGAGCTGCTTCCTGAATCTCAACAAAATAATACCAAGGAGGAAATAAATTCCCGTGACAGTAAGATATCCGGCCCATTCATGTTTCCAGAGCTCACCAAAATAATGTGCAAGTGCAAGGCTGATGAACAGGAATGCCAGTGTAAACATCAACATGATAAAAAAGAGACCCACGATAAATGCAACAACGCGGGAAGCTTTTTGAACGGCTTTTAATTTCAAAAGATCGATCTGCGCGTTCACGTATTCATGTGCGTGATGAATTAGGTCTTCAAATTTGTCCTTTATGTCCATATACAATTAGTTTATTAACTGTAAAGAACGCGCAATTAGCGAAAGAATAAAAGTAACAAGGCAAAAATTACTGGCTGATTGAAATCATGTCCTTGTTTGATAGCCATCATTTTGGGAGGAACGGGCTGGTAATAGTTTTGGGCTTCAAAAATCACAACTATTGAGCGCTTTATTCATCCTTATCGCCATCAGTATCCTGGTAGCAGGCAGTTTTCTTGCAGCATTCCTGTGGAGCGTCCGTGATGGCCAGTATGATGATGATTACACTCCTTCCATAAGGATGTTATTTGATGACGAGCCGGTCAATACTAAACCCAAGAAGAAATAATCATATGCAGGTAGAAAAATTTTATTACGACAACAAGATCGTCCGAAACTTCGCTTATGCAACCATTTTATGGGGTGCTGTGGGTATGCTGGCTGGTTTGTGGGTTGCTCTTGAACTTGTTTTTCCACAACTCAATTTTCATCAATCCATTGCCTTTGGAAGACTAAGACCACTTCATACCAATGCAGTGATCTTTGCTTTTGTAGGTAATGGAATCTTCATGGGTGTCTATTATTCATTGCAACGATTGTGTAAAACAAGGATGTTCAGTGATAAGCTCAGTTATATCCATTTCTGGGGGTGGCAGGCGATCATTGTTCTGGCCGCTATCACTTTGCCGATCGGTCTTTCTCAGGGAGCAGAATATGCAGAATTGATCTGGCCGATCGATCTTTTGATAACGATCATTTGGGTAATATTCGGATGGAACATGTTTGGAACGATCATCAAAAGAAGAGAAAGACACTTGTATGTTGCTATCTGGTTCTACATCGCAACTTTTGTAACGGTTGCAATCTTGCATATTGTTCGTTCCGGTGAATTGCCGTATACCTGGCTGAAAAGTTATAGCTGGTATTCAGGTGTGCAGGACGCACTGGTGCAATGGTGGTATGGTCACAATGCAGTTGCATTCTTTCTTACCACACCTTACCTCGGCCTGATGTATTATTTCTTACCAAAAGCAGCCAACAGGCCTGTTTATTCTTATCGCCTTTCCATCATACACTTCTGGTCATTGATATTCCTGTATATCTGGGCAGGTCCACATCATTTATTGTACACTTCATTGCCAAACTGGGCACAATCACTCGGCGTGGTATTTTCTTTTATGCTGATCTTCCCAAGCTGGGGCGGTATGATCAATGGATTGCTGACGCTGCGTGGCGCCTGGGATCGTGTACGCGACGATGTTGTATTGAAATTTATGGTGGTAGCAGTGACCGCTTATGGCATGGCCACTTTTGAAGGGCCGATGTTATCACTGAAAAATGTCAGTGCGATCTCCCACTATACTGACTGGATCGTTGCCCACGTACATGTCGGTGCGTTGGGTTGGAATGGTATGCTCACATTTGGTGTGCTCTACTGGTTAATACCGAAGATCTTTAAAACAGGTCTCTATTCGAAGAAATTGGCATCACGCCATTTCTGGCTGGCAACACTTGGTATATTATTCTATGCGATCCCGATGTATTGGGCCGGAATTCAACAAAGTTTGATGTGGAAACAATTCACAGCAGCGGGACAATTAAAATATTCATTCCTGGAGACAGTAACCTATATGAAACCGTTCTATGCAATGCGTTCATTAGGTGGTACACTTTACCTGATAGGTGTTTTCTTTATGTTCTACAATTTGTATAAAACAGTAAAGAAAGGAAGTCTCGTTTCAAACGAAGAAGCAGAAGCAGCGCCACTTGAAAAAGCAGTTGCCCGTCATAACGGAGAACACTGGCACCGGTGGATCGAAAGAAAGCCGGTTCAGATGATGATAGTTAGCCTGGTGGTAATACTGATCGGAGGATTGATCGAAATGATCCCAACTTTCATGATCAAAGAGAATGTTCCCACTATCAGTAACGTAAAACCTTATACGCCACTGGAATTACAAGGCCGGGATATATATGTGAGAGAAGGATGCTACACCTGTCACTCACAAATGATCCGTCCTTTCAGAAGCGAAACGGAACGATACGGAGAATACTCGAAAGCGGGTGAGTTTGTTTACGACCATCCTTTCCAATGGGGAAGCAAGCGTATCGGACCAGACCTCGCACGAGAAGGAACGGGTAATCTGAAAAAATCTGATGGCTGGCATTTCCGCCACCTGAGAGATCCTCAATCAATGAGTGAAGGATCAGTAATGCCATCTTATCAATTCCTCATAGACAGCAAGATCGACACGGGCTCAACAGTAGCGAAGATAAAAGCAATGCAGACACTTGGCGTTCCTTATCCGAAAGGTTATGAATATGCGGCAAACAGTGATCTAGCTGCACAAGCGAATGCAGTTCGTATCAATCTTAAAATGGAACAGATACAAGTGCCGGCAGACAGGGAAGTGATCGCGGTGATCGCATATCTGCAGCGCCTCGGAAAAGATATCAGTGCAACAAAATTGATCAGTGAAAATAAAAAATAGAAATGTTCAAGTTCATTAAACAATACGCAGAAACGATCACGGATGTAAATGTATACCCTATCATTTCGCTTGTGATATTCTTTTTATTCTTTGTTGTGTTGCTGCTTCTCGTAAAGCGCATGAGCAAGAACCACCTTTCAGAAATGTCGGCTATGCCGTTTGAAAGCGATGAAACCAATAACACGAATAATAAATTTTAAGAGATATGACACCCAGTTCAGGAAGTAACCAGCTTGTAATACTGCTATCGATCATGACAGTGATCCTGGCATTTGTAATATGGGGTATGGGAAGAGTCGTAGTAGAGCTCAGCAGACAGGTTTTGGAAAAACATAAAAAAGACAATGCTCCAAAAATTTTGTCAATAGTAATGTTGATCGGTCTCACAGTTTTGACACAGGGATCATTTGCTGAAGATGTTCCAGTAAATAAAACCGTTCAAAATCTCGGAGGCCTTACTCAAAATGAATATTATTTTTTCCTGACTGTGATAGGAATTGAGATCGTTACGGTCCTTTACCTGGCTTTTACCATAAAAAGATTGTATTCAGAATTGGTACCACCAGAAGTTCGTGTTCAGAGCAGGCCAGCGTTTTCAACCTGGTGGGCGAAGATCAACAACAAATATTTTACAAAGGCAGCACCCATTGAAAAAGAAGCTGACATCCTGCTGGATCATGATTATGATGGGATCCGTGAACTCGACAACGCTCTGCCACCATGGTGGAAATATGGTTTCTATGTAACCATCCTGGTTGCGGTTATTTATTTGCTTCATTTCCATGTCTTGGGAACAGGAAAAAATCCGGAGCAGGAATATGCTGCTGAAATGGAGAATGCAAGGATCGAAAAAGAAGCTTATGAAGCACAGAATAAAGACAAGGTGAATGAAAATAATGTGCCCATGGCTGATGCAACCGGTATAGCAGCAGGAAAGAACATGTTTGAGGCAAATTGCGTTGCCTGTCATATGCAGGGTGGTGCAGGAAATGTAGGGCCAAATCTTACCGATGTTTACTGGCTTCACAAAGGTTCATTGAATGATGTTTATAGAAGTATTAAGAATGGTTACCCTGACAAAGGGATGCAGGCATGGAGTACAAAATTCAACGATAAGGAGATCAGCCTGCTCGCCAGTTATGTGAAATCATTGAAAGGAACAAATCCTCCAAATGCAAAAGGGCCGCAGGGAGACATGTATACAGAACCAACAGAAGATTCAAAACCAAAGACTGATTCTGCTGCAGCGAAATAAAAAAGGAGCAGGAACATGGAAACTATTATTGAACAAAAACAGGAAGCATTTCGCGATACCGTTGCTACGATCAGCAGTGAAGGGAAGCGAAATTTTATACTTCCCAAAAAACCTAAGGGGCGATTGTATAATCTTCGCACCTGGTTCAGCATATTTTACCTGGCAGTATTCTTTACGTTGCCATTTATCAAACTACACGGTGAACCTTTGTTCATGCTGAATGTGATCGAACGAAAGTTCATCATATTTGGTATGGTGTTCTGGCCACAGGACTTCTTCATATTTGGAATTGCGATGCTCACATTCGTGGTGTTCGTTATTTTGTTTACAGTAGTGTTTGGACGGATCTTCTGCGGGTGGGCATGTCCACAAACTATTTTCATGGAAATGCTGTTCCGTAAGATCGAATACTGGATCGAAGGAGACGCCACAAAACAAAAACGCTTAAAGGCGATGCCATGGAATGCAGAAAAGGCGCGGAAGCGTATCACCAAATTCATTGTATTCTTTTTTATTTCCTTTGTTATCGCCAGTTTTTTTCTTGCTTACCTGATCGGTATGGATCAGATGCTGGTATATTTAAGTAACCCTGCTGCCAATATCGGTACGCTTGTTTCGCTAATCATTTTTACAACTGTTTTCTTTTTTGTGTATTGGTGGTTCAGGGAACAAGCATGTATTGTGGTTTGTCCGTATGGAAGATTACAGGGAGTATTACTTGATAAAAATTCTATTGTAGTTGCTTACGACCACAAACGAGGAGAACAAAGGGGTAAATTAAGGAAGAAGGATGATCATAATTGCAAGTGTGTTGACTGTAAAGAAGACGGTGCCTGTAAAAGTCTCACAGAAAAATTCGCTGAGTATATACCGCCGTCGTTTGGTGTCCCTGCCAACGACATCAAAGGCGATTGTATCGATTGCTTTGCCTGCGTACGTGTTTGTCCAACTGGTATTGATATCCGCAATGGAACACAGCTTGAATGCGTCAATTGCACAGCTTGTATTGATGCATGTGATGCGATCATGACAAGCATTAAAAAACCAACTGGTTTGATCCGGTATGCTTCTGAGAATAGCATTGCTAAAGGTGTGAAGCTGACTTTCAGTACCAGGATCAAAGCATACACAGGAGTCCTATCCCTGCTTATGGCCCTGCTGGTATTCTTAATGGTAAGCAGAACAGATCTCGATGCAACACTGATGCGTACATCAGGAATGACATTTACAAAAATGCCTGATGGAAGGATCGCCAACCTGTACAGTCTGAAACTTGCTAATAAAACACATAAGGACATTCCTTTTACACTAAAACTGGAAAACCTGCAGGGTGAGATCGATATGGTAGGAAGTGCCTCACCGATCGTAAAAAAAGAAGATTACAGCAATCTCCAATTCTTTGTAAAACTTGATTCTTCCCAGGTAAAGAGCTGGAAAACGGAAGTGAAGATCGGGCTGTATGAAAATGGTAAAAAAATAAAGACAGTTAAAGCAAGGTTCATCGGACCAGAAGTATACAATTAAAAATATTTTTTATGAGCTGGGGTAAAAAAATAATCGCAGTATATGTTGTTTTTATAGTGGGTATCATGTTCCTGGTATTTAAAGCTTCCAGTCAGAATGATGACCTTGTAACAGCGGATTATTATGGCAAAGAACTGAAATATCAGCAACGCATTGATGAAACGAATCGCACAGATGCTATGCCTGATTCAGTTCAATACACAGTATCTGCAGTAAAAACACATCTGCGTTTTCCAAAACAATTTGAAGGAAAAACCATTTCAGGCGAATTGTTATTGTATTGCCCTTCAGATGAAAAAAAGGATATCAGAAAGACCTTTTCCATCAATACAACAGAGACGGATTTTGAACATAATAAGATCGGAGGCTCCTTTGAATTACAGATCAGTTGGAAAGTAGATGGAGTGAACTATTATCTCACAAGAAAAATATTTATCTGATCATGTGGATGGTGATGATAGCAGGCATGACATTGGGCTTCCTTGGAAGTTTTCACTGCGTGGGCATGTGTGGCCCACTGGCTTTGTCATTACCTATTGATAGTGATAATGCATTTATAAGGTTCGCGGGTACATTGGTCTACAACATTGGCAGGATAACAACTTATACAAGTTTCGGTTTGTTGCTTGGCCTTATCGGTCATTCATTTTCTCTGATCGGTGCACAGCAATGGATATCGATCGGACTGGGAGTAATGATCCTTGTTCTTCTACTGATGAGAAAAAAATTTCTCTACCCGGTTACTAATTCAACATGGGGAGGAAGAGTTTTCAATAACATCAGAACAATGCTCGGAAGATTATATCGGGAAAGAAGCTTCGGATCACTGTTCCTGATTGGAATATTAAATGGGTTACTGCCCTGCGGGATGGTTTATATGGCATTAGCAGCCGCGATCTCGGCAGGTGATGTTTACAGCAGCATTTTATTCATGGCCGGATTCGGCTTGGGCACATTTCCGGCAATGTGGGCTATTAGTTTTTTTGCAAGTCTATTGGCGGGAAGTGTCAGAATGAAGATCAGGAAATTCTATCCCTATGTGATCGCGATCGTGGCTTTTCTGCTGATATTGAGGGGATTTGGAATTAGCATCTCTTTTAACACACATGCCACTGGTGCTATGAACTGTGCACCCTGACGAAACTCATTTTAAACCATGACTACGATTATTTATATCGGTACTGACGAAAACTAATTTTACAAGGTATTCTACGCAGAAGGAGGAAAAGAAAATGGCGAATAACAATATTTCAAAAGCAGAGCAATTTCACCACGAAAATCAGACATGGGCAAGGTCTATCGGGTTTTTTAAACAGGAAAACAGTTTTCTTAAAACGAGATTATCGGAAGTAGTGGATCAAACTAATGGAAGAGATTTTCTGGCACTTGCAGAGCAGTTTCAAAACAGGTTCATCGTTAAAGATGAATTCATGGATGAATTGAAACATGATATCAATATCCAAGAAAACATGATAAAGGAATCTGAGCAGGACCTGAATAAAAATGAAAAACTACTTAAAAGACAAAGGAAATTGAGAAATGAAATGGAATTTCTCGAAAAGGACTTTTTACAACTCAAACATGAGTTCAATTCGTGCCTGGCGTCCCTGGCTTCAGTTGCCTAATTCAACATAGAAGCAAGTTTTTTCTCATTTAGTATCGTAATATTTCCGTCTTTGATATCGATGAGCTTTTCCGAGCGAAAATCACTTAATGTCCGGATCAAAGACTCGGTTGCAGTTCCGGCAATATTCGCAAGATTCTCCCGCGAGATATGAATAGAGAATTGATCTTCTTTTTCCTTTTTGTATTTCTGCTGCAAAGTAACAAGCGCATCTGCTACCCTTTTTCGAAGGGAATTGTATGCAAGTCCCAATAACTGTTCTTCTTTTTCACTGATGTTCTTTGCCAGCAACTGGATAAATTTTTGTGTAACCTCTTTATTATTATTGATGAGATTCTCAAATTCATCCTTTGGAATGATGGCAAGTTCGGTCTCTTCTATCGCCTCTGCCGTTTCCTTGTACACAGTTTGTTCAAGTATAGAAGTATAACCAATAAAATCCCCCTCATTAAATAAACCAACAGTCAGTTCCTTACCGTCATTATTTGTCTTGTAGGTTTTTACTTTTCCACTAACAATATAAAACAGGCGGGATGGATGATTTCCTTCTGTGTAAATCACCTGCTTCTTTTTATAATGATTGGTATTACGATCCTGCGTGAGATCTTTCAGGGCGTTCTTACCTCCAAAGTCAGAAAGCATCTCGCGCATCCCCTCCGCGTCCGCTTCATAGTTCTTCTTCAATAGTTCAACTTTTTTCAGCCTGCTTTCAATGGCGCTCATCAACTCCATATCATCAAATGGTTTAGTAATGTAGTCATCTGCTCCCATTTCCATGCCTTTGCGGAAATCGCTTCGTTCAGCTTTGGCAGTGAGGAAGATAAATGGAATACCTTTCAGGTCGGGATTCATATTCAATAAATGCAAAACGCCATAGCCATCCAAAACCGGCATCATGATATCGCAAATGATCAGGTCGGGTTTTTCCTGGAGAGCCATCTCCACTCCTATTTTGCCATTTTCCGCCAGGCGCACTTTGTATCCGGCAAGTTCAAGTATCTCCCCGGTATTTTCCCTGATCTCTTTATTGTCCTCAATAAGCAATAAGTTTCTCATAATGCATTAACAATTGTTGTCAAATGTAATAATAAATTCAGTGCCTTCTTCGAGTTGGCTTTTGAAGTTGATAGTACCATTCATGAGTTCAATATACTTTCCCACTATATGTAATCCAAGTCCTGTACCGGCGATATTGATCACATTCGTACCACGGAAAAACCTTTCAAATAAATGTTGCTGGTCTTCTTCCGAAATACCGATACCATTATCTTTTACTCTTAGCACTATATTGTTGGGAGAAACCGCTGTGCTGATCAGGATCACACTTTGCTCAGGAGAAAATTTTACAGCGTTTGATAAAAGGTTGATCACTACATTACGAAACAATGTAGGATCAAGCGTTATTATTTCATTGCCGTTATGAGTGTATTTAATCTGTTGATCAGATTTCATAATTCCCTGCAGTTCGCTGCAGATATTTGAAATAAGTTGTTTGACATTAAATTCTGAATAGTGCGCCACTATCTTTCCGTCTTCGATCTTACCTATAGAAAGGAATTCATTCAATATATCTGTAAGATTGTTGACAGAAGATTTAATTCTCTGAATATGTTTCTCTCTTTTATCCTGCTCTTCCGCGCCTGTATATTTTGCTACCAATGATGCAGAGGATAGAATAGTACTCAATGGGGTCCTGAATTCATGTGAAGCCATGGAAACGAAACGGCTTTTCAAACTACTCAGCTCTTTTTCTTTATCTAAAGCCATTTTTGAAACCGCCAGTTCTTCTTTCTGTTCAATGATCGATTGTTCAATCTCTTTTCGTTTAGTAATATCATTAATGAATGCAATCGCAAATGTTCCCAGGTCCGTTTGATAATTACTGAGACTTATCTCCACAGGGAATTCAGTACCATCCTTTCTCATTGCAAAAAGTTCCATTCCTAATCCCATTGGGCGCGCCTGGGGTTTATCGATATAATGCTGTCGTTGTTTAACGTGACCGGCATGATATCGCGGGGGTATCAAAGTCTCTATCTTTTTGCCAATGAGTTCATCCGAATTCTCATAACCAAACAATTTCAAGAGATAATTATTTGCGAGTTCGATCTCTCCTTTGGAATTAGTTACCATTATCCCAACCGAAGCATGCTGAAACAATGCTTCGAACCTGATTTGAAAGTCACTCATAAAGCTGTCCAATAATTATTAAATTAAAGTTACAAAAAAACCGGTGTCATTCAACACCGGCTATTTCGCTCAACATAGGGCATCAATATGCTGCCGTCTTAGTCGCTTTGCCATGTTTCACTTTATACTTTACCTTGTGTTGTTTGTTTGCTTTCCAAACATCAGGACCGTTATAATAAACCACATATCGTTCGTCCGTAGGAGTGATGGTATAAGTTGTAGGAAGTGTTTTTACAGTTATCCATGCCTGACTTGGCACATCATAATACCAGTAATCACCCGATACATCATTATAATAAATATTCTGGGCAGGATAATACCAGTATTTTACCTGGGTCACTTCTCTTTCCTGAGCGGATACTTTTGTTGCCAGCGTGAAAAGCAACAAAAAACCAATAAGTACCTTTTTCATAATTCAGATTTTAAATGAATGATTGTTTGACAGTACAATCAAAACAAACAATATGCCACCGGGCAAAATCCATTCATTTAAATTAAATGGGTGATAAAAAAGGTTAATGCTTAACTTTCTCCTTCATAATCAAAATGATCTTTAGGCGAACTATTACCTTACTGTTATCAGCTATTTTTTCTATCGTTTACGGTTAACGCCCAGGAAGATCCATTGTGGATGCGCTACCCCGCAAACCGGTTTTTAAAAACGTCTTCGACAGGCTCAGACTGATATCATTCCTCATATTGTGCTCCAATCAATTTGTTGGGTTCATCTCCCATCACAAATTCCAATTTGCCTCCAGCAAGAATATCCCCGTGACGTAAGAAAATGTTATTGTAATTTTTTCCGTTGAGCTTGATCGATAAAATGTATGTCTTACCTGGATTGATCACTTCAATTGTAAAGTCTTTTCCATCAGGAAGATGAATGGTTGCATGCTTTAGCAGTGGCGAACCAAAAAAATAATTTCCACTTGCTGGTGTTACAGGATAGAATCCCATTGCGCTAAAAACATACCAGGCGCTCATTTGGCCACAGTCCTCATTACCGCATAATCCAGAAGTTGAGTTGTCATATAATTCCGTCATGATCTTGTGAACATAGTATTGTGTTTTCCAGGCTTGATGACTATAGTCGTATAAATAAGCCACATGATGACTTGGTTCATTTCCATGTGCATATTGTCCAATAAAACCGGATGCATTTCCGTTTACATCGCTGTCTTTTGCCTGAAGGGTAAACATCGAATCCAATTTAGCGTTGAAGTATTTGTCTCCAGTGTAACCATTGTTTCCCTCCGCCAGGGAAATTAATGTTTGTATATCCTGAGGAACATACCAAAAATATTGCCATGCATTTCCTTCTGTAAAGGGATTGCCACCATTGCCTCCATATTGCAATGGATTGAACGGCTCTATCCATTCACCTTTGTCATTTTTTGCACGGAAGAATTTTGTCCTGGGGTCATATAAATTGCGGTAATACTCGGAACGGTCAGTAAAAAATTGTACGTCCTTATGTTTATTCAGTTTTCTTGCCATTTGCGCAACGCACCAATCATCATATGCAATTTCCAGAGTTAGTGATACCGATTGGGATTGAATATTCTCCGGGAAGTAATGATACTTATTCAATACGCTGAATGGCGCACCTTGATGATCTGTTGTAGAAGAAGCTACGCAAGCTTTGTAAGCTTTTTCATAATCAAAACCTTTAATACCTTTTAACATCGCATCAGCTATAACCGGGATCGCGTGGTCTCCTATCATGCAGTAATTTTCATCGCCCCACAACTGCCAGATCGGTAAGTAACCGTAAGTATCATACTGACGAAGCATACTGTTGATGAAAGCAGCATCTTTATCAGGTGCTATCAAAGTGTACAGTGGATGAGTGGCTCTATACGTATCCCACAATGAAAAAGTGGAATAATGAGTTTTATCGGCCGCCTTATGCAAATTGAAATCCGTTCCGATATAGGAACCATCAACATCCGCAAGATTATTAGGTTGTATGAAATTTCTATACAGGCCGGTATAAAAGATCTGAAGTTGTGACAGAGTTCCATCTGCGTCTATTACAGACAATGTTTTATTCCAGGTATCTTTAGCTAGCGCTGCTGTTGCATCAAAATTCCATCCGGGTAATTCTGCAGCAAGATTTTTATATGCACCTTCGATGCTGGTTGTAGACAAGGCAACTTTCATTTGAACCTGCCGATTTGTCTTTACATCAAATTGGAAAGCAGCTTTTGCTGCAGTTCCATTTAAGAGATCAGTCCCGTTGTATTGTCTTCTGCCATTGGCGAATAGAGCTCGTGTGATCGGCTTATCGAATTTTGCGACAAAATAGACCCTGCGTAATTTGGCCCAACCGGTGAGTACTCGATAACCTTCTATTGTATTTGCATCTACTTGTTTGATGTGGGTTTCTATTATCTTACACACCCAATAATTTCTTTTCTTATCCAATGTATGATCAAGATCAAATAGAATAAAAGCACTATCAGTAGCTGGGAATTTGTAACGGTGAAATCCAACATGAGGAGTTGCTGTCAATTCTACATTTACATTATAATCATCCAACTTAACTGTGTAATATCCAGGCGAAGCTTTTTCAGTTGAATGTGAGAATGCAGATCTATAACCACTTCTTGGCTTCTTTGAGTCACCTGGTTGCCATAATGGTGTTCCGGTTACAGGTTGCACCAATACATCATAAAGATCTCCCACACCAGTTCCATTCAGATGCGTATGACTGAATCCAACAATTGTCTTTTCGCTATAACCGTAAGCAGATGCCGGATCTTCGGGTGCGTCATAGGTATCCGGACTTAGCTGTACCAATCCAAATGGCATACATGCGCCAGGGAAAACACTTCCGGATAAACTGTTAGTGTCTTTCGCAGCAGTACCAATAAATGGATTTACATATTGGGTGAAATCTTTTTTCTGTGCAAAAGCGCCAGCCGAGAAAAAAGAAAATATCAAAAAGATAAAATATTTCATGTTCAGGAATTCAATAATGATTCAAGTCGCTTACTTAATTTTTCAGCATTGGGCAACATGGCTTGCTCCAGGCTAATATTCATAGGTACGGCCGGAAGATTCATTGCGCCCATTACTTCAACTGGTGCATCAAGATTTTGAAAACAATTTTTAGAAACGCGTCCCGCAAGTGCTTCGGCAAATGAATTATTTTGTTGCTCCTCAGTAAGGATCAAACATTTGCCATGTGTCTTAACAGTAGAAAAAACCAATTGTTCATCCAACGGAAATAATGTCCGCAGATCAACGACCTCTATTCTTCCTGCAAAATTCTTTGCTGCTGCTTTTGCCCAATACACGCCCATACCGTATGTGATCACACAACAGGATTCCCCATTTTCAACAGCATCTTCATTTGCTTTCAAAACAACATTTCCCTTTCCTAATGGAATTATATAATCGCTTGAAGGTTCAATGCTCTTCGCTTCTTCTGTACCCGGAACCTTACTCCAGTAAAGTCCTTTGTGTTCCAGCATCACGACAGGATTAGGATCAAGAAATGCTGCCTTGATCAATCCTTTCATATCCGCTGCATTAGAAGGATAAACGATCTTAATACCCTTGATCGTTAGTAAAGTTGATTCAACACATCCACTGTGATAAGGTCCACCACCACCATAAGCTCCTATTGGTACCCGTATCAGTGTTTGAATGGGAAATTTTCCGCAACTCAGATAACAACTCTTTGATATTTCGGTAACCAATTGATTTAATCCGGGATAGATATAATCTGCAAATTGCACTTCCACAATTGGCTTTAATCCAACCGCACTCATTCCAACGGTTGAACCAATTATGTAGGCCTCTTGAATTGCAGTATTGAAAACACGATGATCGCCATATCGCTCAGCTAAAGTGGCAGCCTCACGAAAAACTCCGCCCAGCCTGCGTCCTACATCCTGACCGTACAATAAAGCTTCTGGGTATTCTTCCATGATCTCACGAATGGCAAACAAAGCCGCATCGACCATGATGATCTTTTCATTTCCCTCCGGACTTCTTTCTCCTGATTCATCTGTAACTGGTGTAGGAACAAAAACGAATTCATCAACTTTTGACGGATCAGGTTCAGGAGAAGCGGCTGCGCCCTGGAAATCCTGCGCCACTATGGTTGCTGCATCTTTTTCTATTTGCAATAGTGTTTCTTCGTCAACACCAAGTTCAAGTAATTTCTTTCTCAGTTTTGGTCCTGAATCATCGGTTTCATGTTTTGAAAGATCCTCATCGCTGCGATAAAATTCCTTTCTTACACCGCTTGTATGATGTCCAAGTAATGGAACTTTTGCATGCACTAAAAAAGGATGCCTTTGTGTACGCACTTCAGTCACAACGTTCTTCATCACTTCATAAGCCTGCAGAAAATCGCTTCCATCAATACTTATCCTGCTTATTCCTTTGAAACCCTTTACCATTTCACTGGCATTACTTGTCCTCGCTTCTTCAGCACTTACGCTGATACCCCAGTTATTATCCTGAACCAGGTAGATCACAGGCAACTGATGCAATGCCGCAAATTGAAATGCCTCGCTCACTTCGCCTTCAGTAACTGATGCATCACCCAGTGAACAGATCACCACCGGTAATTCTCCATTAGCACCTTTTTTTAATTTCAACGAGCCAATCTTCTCGAGATATTTTATTCCCTGCGCAATTCCCGTTGTAGGTATTGCCTGCATTCCAGTCGCACTGCTTTGATGAATGATACCAGGCTTATCATCGCCTTTATAATTTGGATGAGAATAATATTCACGGCCACCTGTAAAAATATCATTGCCTTTTGCAAGCAACTGCAGCATCAACTCATATGGCGTAAATCCGAGTCCTAATAATAAAGACTCATCCCGATAATAGGGACTTACATAATCGCAAGGTAAAAGCTGAAAGGCAGCGGCAAGCTGGATCGCTTCATGTCCGCGGGAAGTTGAGTGAACGTATTTACAAATGGTACGATTGGCTTCATAGGTTGTGGCCATTTCTTTGGCACAACACATTAACTTATAAGCTCTGAGCAAGATATGATGGTCGATCATGGAAATAAGAAATAAGAAATAAGGAATTAGAAATAAGAAAGTAAGTAAAAATTGTTAGTGTAAAATTGCAAAGGTATCTGCAGCAGAGATCTCAACTTCCTCATTCCTTATTTCTTATTCCTTATTTCTTATTTAATTTCGAGACTAAGTAGTTTTTGGTCCTCAATATACCCTTCAAGCTCATCACCCACCACACATTCGCCTACTCCTGCAGGTGTGCCTGTGAAGATCAGGTCGCCGATATTAAGGGAGAAATAGTTAGAAATATGTTCTACAATAGCATCGAAGTTGAATATCATTTTACCGGAATTACCTTGTTGTACCAATTCCTTGTTCTTGTATAAACAGAAGTTAATATTCTTTCGATTGAGTTCTGGTGTGATATCCATGAATTTGCCAACCGCAGCAGAGTTATCAAATGCTTTTGCTTTTTCCCAGGGTAATCCCTTCTTTTTTAGTTCGTCCTGGATATCCCTCGCGGTAAAATCGATGCCTACAGCAACGCCGTTATAATAATTGTTCGCATGACGTTCCTGTATATATTTTCCATTCTTACAAACTCGCAGTACCAGTTCGCACTCATAATGAAGTTCATTGGTGAATTCCGGATAGTAAAAGGGCGTGTGGCTTTGCAATAAAGCGCTTTTTGGCTTCATGAATATCACGGGTTCATCCGGTATGTCGTTGCCCAGCTCTTTGGCATGTTCCGCATAATTGCGGCCTACACAAATTATCTTCATTTAGCGGTTTTTATAAGGGAAAGGCGTTATCGGTAACGAATATAGAAAAAGAAATGGAAAATTGAGAAAGGAGAATGGAAAATTGAGAATGGAAAATGGAAAGTGAAGAGTGAATAATGAAGAGTGAAGAGTGGGAATCAATCTGGCTTAATTGATAAATTATTAAAAAGGGTCATGGTTTGGGCTATGCCGATGCTGATCCAGCTTTCGATAACTTCAACACTTTTAGCGACTTTCAATAACACTGTAGCTTCCTCCTCTTTGAACCACCTGCTCAGCACAAAATCTGCTTGCATACCCTTAGGATAGTTATTGCCAATGCCAAACCTAAGTTTTGGATAATCAGGTGTTCCAAGTATGTTCTCGATATCGCGAAGACCATTGTGGCCTCCGGCACTACCGCCCGGACGTAAACGAATTTTATCAAGTGGTAAGGCTACATCATCTACAATAGTCAAGGTGTTTTCAATGGGGACTTTTTCCAGGTTCATCCAGTAAAAAAAAGCGCGACCGCTGAGGTTCATAAAAGTAGTGGGGCAGATACAAACCACTTTCTTTCCTTTGTATTTTACTTCTGCCATATACGCCAGTCTCCCTACTTTGAATTCTCCACCATGCTTCAAAACAAATGCGTTCACCACATCAAAACCAATGTTGTGCCTGGTATTCGCATACTCTTTACCAACATTACCCAAACCGACAATTAGGAATTTTGACATAACATATTATTCCATAGTGTTCAGCATCTGTTGAAGATCGGCCTCTGTCTTCACCAGCACATCACGTGCTTTACTTCCCTGATTGCCTCCTACCACACCAGCTGCTTCTAATTGATCCATCAATCTACCTGCGCGGTTGTAGCCCAATTTCATTCTTCTTTGCAATAATGATGTGCTGCCGATCTGGCTCGCAACGATCAGTCGCGCCGCGTCTTCAAACAAAGGATCTTTATCGGAAAGATCGAAATCCCTGCCTTCCATTTCTTTTTCATCCACGTATTCCGGTAACAGAAACGGTTGAGGATATCCTCTTTGCTCTCCGATAAAGTCAACGATCTTATCCACTTCAGGCGTATCAACAAATGCACATTGCAAACGAACTACCTCTCCATTATAGCTGATCAGCATATCGCCTTTCCCAATTAATTGTTCAGCGCCACCGGTATCCAGAATGGTCCTGCTATCTATCTTACTACTTACTTTGAATGCTATCCTGGCAGGGAAGTTAGCTTTGATCGTACCGGTAATAATATTTACAGAAGGCCTTTGCGTGGCAATGATAAGGTGAATCCCTACAGCACGGGCGAGCTGTGCTAGTCGGGCAATCGGCATTTCTATCTCTTTACCAGCTGTCATGATCAGGTCAGCAAATTCATCTATCACTAATACTATAAATGGGAGATACTGATGACCTTTTTCAGGGTTCAATTTTCTTGCAGCAAATTTTTCATTGTACTCACGTATGTTACGGCAACCAGCTTCCTTCAACAGGTCATAACGGTTATCCATTTCAATACAAAGCGCGTTCAATGTATGCACCACTTTCTTGGTATCCGTAATGATCGCATCTTCTTCACCCGGCAGTTTTGCAAGGAAATGCTTTTCGATCGCCTTATAAATACTCAGCTCCACTTTCTTTGGATCCACGAGGACAAACTTCAATTGCGAGGGATGCTTTTTATACAATAATGATACAAGCAGTGCATTCACACCAACAGATTTACCCTGGCCTGTAGCACCGGCCATCAGCAAATGCGGCATGGTAGTAAGATCTACTATAAAATTCTCGTTGTCGATCTTTTTACCAATAGCAATAGGAAGAGAAAAATGATTCTTTTGGAATTTTTCAGATGAAAGCAAGGTCTTCATGCTCACCACTGTCTTCCTTGCATTAGGAACTTCAATACCGATCGTTCCTTTTCCGGGGATCGGAGCTATGATACGTATCCCAAGTGCAGCAAGACTTAATGCGATATCATCTTCCAGGTTCTTGATTCGTGATATGCGTACACCCGCTGCCGGTATGATCTCATAAAGCGTTACTGTAGGACCCACTGTTGCAGATATCTTCTGGATCAGGATATCATAATTCTTCAGTGTGTTGATGATCTGGTTCTTGTTATTTTCCAGTTCATTGGCATCCTGTACGATCTTTTCACTTCCGTGATTTTCTAATAGATCAAGCGTTGGATATTTATAATCTCTAAGATCAAGGACCGGGTCATATGGTTTGGAAGTTGGTAGTTTGGAGTTGGTAGTTGGTAGTTCATCGGGGTGCTTTTCAGGAGCAGATTTGATCTCAAGCTCAAGCGGTGATGCTTCTTCTTTTTTCTTTGGGGTTTCTTTTACCGCAACCGGAGGCTGGATCACTTCTTCTTCAACATCCATCGGCATTTCGTTCATGTCCATTAATTCCGCTTTTGAAAGGTCCTCTGGTAATAATTCCTTTTCAACAATGTTGATCTCATGTTTGGGCGTTGTATCCAATGGAGGAACGATCATAGAATTACCTTCACTTTTCAGGACATTCCCTTTTTGTTCTAAAGGAAGTTCCAAAGGTTCAGCAACTTCTTGTTCCTGAACGGTCGCTTCTTCAGTCCTGACTTCTTTTTTCTCAGGCAATTTAAAAGCAGGGTTGAATCTCCAGATGATATAGGCCAGGCCGGCAACAGCCAAAACTCCTATGGTTCCTATTTCTCCAATTGTCCTGTACATCCACTCGCGACAAGTATCGCCTACTGATCCGCCATAAGGGAACTTGTTACCATTCATGATAACAGAAGCAGCTACACTTATCAAGGGAAGTCCGATCAATACATATTTAACATTACGGGAGATCGAGAAGATCCTTTTTCCAAAAAACAAATTGATACCGAGAACGAAAAAGAATGTACTGATAAGATAGGAAGCAACACCAAATCCTTTGCGAATAAAAAGTTCGGAAACATAGGCTCCGAAAGTACCCATCAGGTTTTGTACTTTAATGCCACTTGCAAAAATAGATGTGACTTTATCCTGGTCTTCCCACCAGGTAAACAGATAAGATGTAAATGCGATGAAAAGAAATGCAGCAATCAATAAACATACACTCCCAAGTATTTTGTGTGTACGTTCATCTTTGAGTAGTTGTTTTACCTCAACGGATTCTTCCTTTTCCTGCTTCAGTTTGTCAGGTTCTTTCGCAGTTTTGGATTTAGACGATTTGGTTTTATTTGCCATCAGCAACAAAGATAGAGAAAAGCAGTGCTGAACACATTGTTAAAAAACAAACACCTGTGAATATGTGTTATCGGTGTTTTTGTGTAGGTTTGAAGAGCATGCTAAAACCTTTTCTTACCCTTATCGCAACCCTTGCCGTTGTTCAGTATTCCTTTGCACAGCCAACAAAGGATACTGGAATAACTAACGTTGCACTTTTGTCAGATACGATCAATATCATCAGTTCATCTTTATTACTTGTAGATAAATCTGACGCATTAACTGCGCAGCAGGCATTAGAAAAAAATTTCACTCCTCTTGCAGATTTTCCACAAAGGAAAAGCATCCCGGCCAGCATGATACCTTACGCTTACTTTCTGAAATTCAAAATAGAGAACACTGCTGACACGGCCGTTTCGGTTTATTTCTATCCCGGCGCTCTTTACGACAAGATCCATCTTTATAAAGTAATGGCAAATAACCGCCCTGAGATTATTAATGATGTTGGAAATAAATCGGGCTATAAAAAAATTGAGCTGTCGGCAGGCGAAAAGACAGAGATACTGGTTTATATGAAATTTGTGAAAACTGAAACTGCATACATTGCCACACATCTCATCAGTTCAAAATACATAGATACTTATCTCATCATTTATTCCAATTCAAAACCAGGGATAAGGATATTCGGATTTATATTGAGTGGTGTTTTATTGATGATGATCCTGTTCATGGGAGCCAATTATGTACTGAGTCGGCGGCGGGAATTCCTATATAACATGTTGTATTCAACCTGTATGTTCCTGCTGATATTTCTTAATGCCTATACTTCAAAGACCCAAACAGCATTTGCCAATTTCTTCCTCAGTTATTTTGATTTCTTTCTTTTAGTAACAGGCACCATTTTTTATATCTTATTTACGAGGAGTTTCCTTGACACAGAGACCAAATACCTTCAACTAGACAGAGTTTTGAAGTATGGCGTGATCCTGATCTTCGTTATTCTGATCATTTATACATTTCTAAATTTCTTTACGCATGGGTATCTTCCTCAGGTCTTGCTCGAGAATGTGATGAAGTTTGTGATCTTGGGTATCGGGGTTTCATTTATCATACTTGCATTCAAACAAAAGAACAGGCTGTTAAATTATATCGCCGCTGGAAATGCGGCCCTCGTAACATTTTCCTCGATCTCATTGGCGATGATCCTGATGGATCTCAAACCCCGGGGTTTATTCGATCACTCTTTATTCTATTATAATCTCGGTATTGTTTCTGAATTGATCTTCTTCCTGCTTGGTCTTACTTACAAGAACAGAAGCGAGACGATCGAAAGGATCAAGGAACAGGAATCTTATAAGCTCGAAGCAGAGAAAAAAGAATTCGAATCGCAGATCGCGATCATTAAAGCGCAACAGGAAGAGCGCAACAGGATCAGTGCGGATATGCATGATGACCTCGGTGCCGGCATGACCACGATCCGGCTGTACAGTGAACTGGCAAAGAATAAACTTGTAGACAACCCGATACCTGAAATTGACAAGATCTCATCCTCCTCCAATGAATTGCTCAACAAAATGAATGCTATCATCTGGAGTATGAGCAGCAGCAATGATTCCCTTGGGAATTTAACGGCATACATACGTAGTTATGCATTGGAGTACTTTGAAGGTACCGGAGTTGATTGCAGGATATCCATTCCAGAGGATCTGCCTAACATCGAAGTGATCGGAGAGATCAGGAGAAATGTTTTCCTCGTAGTGAAAGAAGCGCTGAATAATATACTTAAGCATTCAAAAGCAACAAAAGTGATGTTGAAGCTGGAAAAGGTTCCGGGTGGACTAACACTGATCATACACGATAATGGTGTTGGTATTGATCTGGGAAATCTAAGGCAGTTTGGAAATGGATTGAAGAATATGAAAAAAAGGATGGAGGATGTGAATATCGACTTCAAAATTGAAAACAAAAAAGGAACTACCATTACACTTCATCGCCAGATCGAGGGTTTTTAATTACCCCGCAAAATCCACATACCCATCCTGCAATAAATGCGGCACCTCCCAAAGGAGTTATCGCTCCAACCCATTTCAAGCCGGTAATTCCCTGATAGTTTATAAAACAGATCAGGTATAGTGATCCACTAAATAATATAATTCCGGTAATAAAAAGATAGCCCGCCCACTTCATGCATTTGGAAGAGAAATTTGTATAAAGCATTCCAACCGCAATCAAAGCAAAGACGTGATAGAACTGATACCTCACGCCTGTTTCATAAGCATTCAGCAAACCCGATTCCAGCTTATCTTTCAAAGCATGTGCACCGAATGCACCCAGGATCACAGTTAATGCACCGAGGACGAAGGATATTTTGAGGAAAGGTTTGAACATAGTGAGAAGTTTAGAATGAAGTGTTAAGAATGAAGTGTTAAGAGTGAAGAATGAATAATTGTTTTAGTGTGGTAGGGTCAGCTTTAATGGTTGGTACTACATATTGGGCTTGCAAATAAAAAGTCTCGCGTTCGTGGAGTTTTTTTTCTACGAAAAGAAAGAGATCATTATCATCGATATGCTTTATTAATGGTCGTGTGGCTTTTTCTTTTAATAATCTTTGAGTAAGTTCTTCAGCGGATGATTGCAAATAGATGGTAGTTCCGTTTGCATTCATCCATTGCAGGTTATCATTAAAACAGGGAGTGCCGCCACCACATGCGATCACATAATTGTCGGGATGAGTTAATGTTTGCAAAGCTTCGGTTTCTTTGTCGCGGAAGTAATCTTCACCTGATTCAGAAAAAATATCAGCTACAGATCGGCTTTCTTTTTTTTCTATTACTTCATCCAGATCATAAAAATGATACTGCAACCCGTCAGCCCATATCTTACCCCAATGGGTCTTACCACTGCCCATGAATCCAATCAGGAAGATTTTCATGCAACAAACTTACTACCAAAACACGATGACCTTACCAGCGGCTCCATTTCCACCTGTAAAAGCACCACCAGCTCCCCCTCCACCACCACCTGCGCCGCTATTGGTTGCAGCATTTGAACCAGAACCTAATCCTGAAGCACCATTACCCCCGCCTGCGCCTCCACCGCCCCCTCCGGCACCATTACCTCCGTAAGATGTACCGCCGCTTCCGCCGCCACCTGAACCATTTAATCCCGGAGAAGTACTATAGCCAGCACAACCTCCATTTCCTAAAGTTGTATTTAAATACCCACCGACACCCGTCCCTCCGATTCCACCCATATAACCAAGGACGTTTGCCTGACCACCACTTGCGGAAATCAATGCGCCAAAAGATGTGCTGCCTCCATTTGATGCGATCGCTGTTCCCGCAGAACCTGATCCACCTGTACCAATAGTTACTGTGTAGGTTGATGAAGGTGCAACTGTAAATAAGCCTTCTGAATAACCTCCACCTCCGCCGCCACCGCCACCGCCTACAGAAGACGCATAATATCCATTGCCGCCTGCACCACCGCCAAAAACTATGACCTTGATCTTTGAAATTCCGGCGGGAACAGTGAATGTCCCATCAGCTGTAAACAACTGATAATTTGAAAATGTTGATGTCGTACTCGTCGATCCTCCCGTAACTGAGGAAGACCAAAAGACGATAATTTTTCCGGCTGCGCCACTACCGCCACTGCCACCATTACCACCACCTCCACCACCACCTGCACCGGTATTTGCTAACGCGTTTGTTCCCGCAGCATTATTATAACCTCCATTTCCACCACCAAAGCCACCACCACCTGCACCTCCTCCAATCCCACCAGGGGCAATGTTTGCACCGGCACCTCCTCCACCAGTTCCATTCGCGCTTAGAATGTCAGTAGATCCCGAGCCGCCATTACCTAAAGTTGTATTTAAATAACCACCGCTACCGATCCCGGATATTCCACCAAATGTATTTGATGTACCTGCAGATCCGCCAGATGCGGAGATCAAAGCTCCGAAAGAAGAACTTCCCCCGCTCGTACCTACGCCCCCTCCTGTGCCACCTGTTCCACCTGTACCTATAGTTACAGTATAACTCGCCGATGGTACTACTGTATAAGTTCCTTCCGCGTATCCACCCGCTCCGCCACCACCGCCACCTGTTGTACTACCTGCCCCTCCTCCGGCACCACCTCCATACACGCACACTTTAATTTGTGAGACACCTGAAGGAACAATAAAAGTACCATTGGAAGTGAGTAATTGCCAGTTTGAAAAGCAGGCGCTGGTACTCGATGCAGTAGTAATAAATGCTGACCATGTAGGCGATGCACTGGTTCCGCTATTATAATAGTATCCATCCGAAACTGAACCACCAGTACTATATATCAGTAAACTTGTTGCAGGGGTTGGAATTGTTGTTCCATCCGTTAATGATGAAAGTGCTACTCTTGGAATGAGTACACCCTTATTTGTAAAGTTCACATCAAGGCCGGCAGATGTATTGGGGGTTGCGCCGGACGAACTAATACCTAAATTTTGAGCGTGAATCGAAATCGTTTGAGCAAACAATATTGCAGCAATGAATATTTTTTTCATGCAGTAAAAATATCTTCTGTATTATTGAGAAACTATACCAAGAATTTGGTATTACTTTTTCTTAAAGTCACCGCGTTTCCAGGCCTTAATAAATTCCGCCCAGGCTAATGGATTGAAGATATTCATCGGCGGCGTTTGTCCCTGGTAGTAAGCTTTATTGGCAATTTGTTTGAAGTACATGCTGGATGCTTCGCGGCCATCCTGGGGAAGTGATGCCAATAATGCCCGTCTTGTTGCCACGTCATTATTTTTTCTGGCTATTGTGATGTCGTCATCAGGAACTTTAGTATTCACAAAATCTCTTTCAAATTGTTCGCGGGTAGGTTTGGGTTTGATGATCGTTGCGGGCAGATAAACTGTATCAGTTACCATCAGTTGAATCACGCTGTATTGATTTCCGGTAAGATTATTAGGAATGGTGATCAACTTGGGTTTATAGCCAATGCTGGTGAATTCGATCTTGTCGCCTTTCATTGCTACGATACTGAAGACGCCTTTTTCATTGGTTACAGTACCGCGACCCGCTCCTTTTACCACAACACTTACAGATTCAAGTCCTCTGAGACTATCAGCTGTCATGACAATACCATACAATTGAACGACAGAATCACGGAATGTTTCAAACTGAGCTTTTGAAGCAGAAGGGATAAAGAAAAAAGCAGTTATGATAGTGTATCGTAAAAATATTTTCATCAACGGGTGACAAAGCTAAGCCTGTTTTGAAATTAATGAGCAAAGTAAGGGCTTCAATGTTTAATTTTGCGGTCGAAAATGGTTTTTTAACAAATAATTGAACGATGACAAATGCTGATATTTTAAAGGCGCTGGAGAATGTGCAGGAGCCAGATCTGGGCAAGGATCTTGTTACATTAAACATGGTAAAAGATATTGCCATTGATGGTGATAAGGTCTCTTTTACAGTAGTACTTACAACGCCTGCCTGCCCATTGAAAGACATGATCAAAAATGCATGCGTCAATGCTGTCAAATTATTGGTAAATAAGAACGCGAATGTAACGGTCAATTTTACAAGCAATACAAGCAGCAACAGGCAGGATCCAAAAACTATTTTAAGCGGCGTAAAAAATATTATAGCGGTAGTGAGTGGAAAAGGTGGTGTTGGAAAAAGTACAGTTGCATCAAATTTTGCATTGGCTCTTGCAGAATGTGGAGCAAAAGTTGGATTGATGGACGCAGATATTTATGGTCCAAGTCAGCATATCATGTTTGGGTTAAGGGGTGAACGACCATTGATGAAAGATGTAGATGGAAAGGGTTTGATCGTTCCGATGGAAAAGTTTGGAATAAAAATGATGAGTATCGGATTGCTCATTGATGAAAAACAAGCGGTTGTTTGGCGAGGTCCGATGGTGAGCAGTGCAATACGTCAATTCGTTAGTGAAGTTGACTGGGGCGAACTGGATTACCTGGTCATCGATATGCCACCGGGTACCGGAGATATTCATTTAACTATTGTACAAACTGTTCCGGTTACGGGCGTGATCGTTGTTACTACACCTCAAACAGTAGCATTAGCGGATGCAAAAAAAGGGATCGCTATGTTCGGACAAGCGCAACTGAAAGTACCTGTGATCGGACTTGTTGAGAATATGAGTTACTTTACTCCAAAAGAATTGCCAGATAATAAATATTACATCTTTGGGAAAAATGGTGGTAAGAATTTAGCGGAAGAATTTGATCTCCCTTTGCTCGGACAGATCCCCATCGTTGAAAGTATTCGTGAAGGAGGAGATATTGGTATTCCTGCAATGGTAGGCAACGACCCAATCACAAAAAAAGCATTCCTGGAGTTTTCGGAACACGCGGTGCGTGCAATAGCCATGCGTAATGCAAACCTCGCTCCAACAGAAATACAACACGTAGTAGCATAATATGCCTGAGACATTATCATACAAACAACTGATCTCAATCGCCGAAGAATTTGGCACGCCGGTCTACATTTATCATGCAGAACGGATAAAAGAACAATACAACAAACTACAGAATGCATTCAAGAAATGTCATGCAAAATTTTTCTATGCCTGTAAATCACTCACGAATGTAAATGTACTCAAGTACATTCATTCCCTGGGTGCTTGTCTTGACTGCGTAAGCATCAATGAAGTGAAGTTGGGGTTGATGGCGGGCTTTGATCCAAAAGATATTTTGTATACACCGAATTGTGTGGATTTTGAAGAAATATTGCAAGCGAAGGAATTAGGTGTGAATATTAATATTGATAACATCTCTCTGCTTGAACAATTCGGCAATAAGTTTGGCAATTCCTATCCCATCTGCATTCGCTTGAATCCGCACATAATGGCGGGAGGAAACTTCAAGATCTCAACGGGGCATGTGGATAGCAAATTTGGGATCTCTATTCACCAGATGCGCCACATTGAAAGAATTGTTCGAACAACAAAGCTCAATGTAGAAGGTGTGCACATGCATACCGGTAGTGAGATCAAAGACGTAAATGTTTTTCTTGAAGGTTTGGAAGTGATGTTCAATATGGCCGTACATTTTCCTGACCTGAAGTATATTGATCTGGGTAGTGGGTTTAAAGTACCGTATCAGCCGGGTGATCCTGAAACAGAGATCGAACCTTTGGGAGAAAAACTGGCACAGGCATTCGTTTCCTTTGAAAAAGAAACGGGAAAGAAACTGCAGATCTGGTTTGAACCCGGTAAATACCTGGTAAGCCAGGCCGGTTACTTTGTAGTAAAAGCTAACGTTATCAAACAAACGCCAGCCACGGTTTTTGCGGGTGTGAATAGTGGCTTCAACCATTTGATCCGTCCAATGATGTATGAAGCCTACCACCATATTGAGAACATATCCAACCCAAATGGCCCGGAAAGAATCTATACAGTAGTTGGAAATATTTGTGAAACCGACACTTTTGCCTGGGACCGCAAGTTGAACGAGATCCGGGAAAGTGATCTGCTCGTCTTTTATAACGCCGGAGCTTACGGTTTCGAAATGAGCAGCAATTTCAACTCACGTTTGAAGCCAGCGGAAGTGATGGTGGAAGAAGGCAAAGCGCGACTTATAAGGAAACGTGACGAGTTTGAGGACCTGCTGAGAAACCAGATTCTTTAGATATCCTTTAACTAAAATTCTCCACCTTCCCTCTTGCACATATCAATTTTTCTTTCAACATTTACGTAGCAATTAAAAAATGCCGACTTTGGCGATTCCGCAAAGGTCAACCAACTTCAACAAACATTTCAAATTTTATGGACCCCGACTGTTACGCCTGTCCTGAAAAGTTCAGCAGAACTTTTTACAGGGCCTCTTTATGTCTTGCCGTAACCATCACACTGTTCTCCTGCTCAAAAAAAGACAAGTGGATCGATGTAGACCCGGCTTTCAGTAAGTACATTGATGCTTACACTACAGGTGTCGTATCAAAGACCAGTGCTGTGCGCATTCAGCTTGCAGCCGAAGCCGCCACCACACATGCCGTTGGTGAAGTGGTCAAAGAAAATCTTTTTAGCTTATCCCCTACCGTTAGCGGTAAGGCAGTTTGGCTCGATGCAAGAACGATCGAGTTCAAACCAGAAAAAAATCTGTCGCCTGACCAACTTTATACGGTCAGCTTCAAATTGGGTAAAGTAACCAATGTGCCCGACAAGTATTCCAATTTCAAGTTCAGTTTGAAAACAGTGAAGCCTTCTTTCAAAGTAACCGACGATGGTTTAAGAAGTGCCGGCACAAAAAACAAAATGACATTCAGCGGCGACATTGAGACCGCAGACATTGAAGACGGTGCAAAAGTTGAAAAACTATTGACAGTGGCTCTTGGCAGCAATGCGTTACTAGTCAACTGGCAGCACAACGAAGCAACCAAAATGCACCATTTTGTTGTAAACAACATCGACCGCGGCAACAATGCCTCGAACCTGGACATCAAATGGAATGGTTCTTCCATGGACATGGATGTAAAAGGTGAAAGAATGATCGCCGTGCCAGCTGCAGGTGATTTCAAAGTGATGAATGTAGTGCCTGTGAATGAATCTCAGCAATATGCTTCTGTTCAATTTAGTGACCCAATTGCTGTTGGCCAGGACCTGACAGGTTTGATCACAGTTAGTGAGCAATCAGATATATCTTATACGATCAATGGAAGTGAAGTAAAGGTATTCACAAGTGGTAAGCTGGATGGCAACTTTACCTTTTATGTGAACTCGGGTATCAAAAATATCTGGGGCGACATTCTCGATAAAGGATATACTTCCAATGTATTCTTTGAGAACAGGATGCCTTCTGTAAAAATCCATGGTAAAGGAAATATTCTTCCCAATGATGGGAGACTTGTATTACCATTTGAAGCGATCAACCTGAATGCAGTTGACATCAGCATCATCAAGGTATTTGAAAATAACGTGCCTCAATTCCTGCAGGAAAATGACCTGGCGGGTAGTAGTGAGTTGCGTCGTGTTGCAAAACCGATTGTCGAGAAAACGCTAAGATTGGATGATGACAAGACGTTGGATCTGCATAAAAAACAACATTTTTCCCTTGACATTGATAAATTCCTGAAGACCGAACAAGGCGCTATTTACCGCGTCACTATTGGTTTCCGTCCGGAATATTCATTGTATCAATCGTCTGATACCGCTTCCAAATCTTCGTCGGATGGGGAAAGCAATGACGAGTATTATGGTGATGATTATGGATCCAATGGTCAGGATGATTATGATGCTTTCTGGCAGCGTTATGATACTTACTATCCCTATGGCTATAACTGGGAAAGAAGGGATGACCCAACCAGTAAATCCTATTACAACAAAGACCGTTGGGCTACCAGGAACATTCTCGCCAGCAATATTGGACTTACAGCAAAACGTGGGAACGATAATAGTTTGACCATAGCCGTTAGTAACATACTTACAACGCAGCCTATGAGTGGCGTGCAGTTAGAAGTAATGGACTATCAACACAGCATTGTAAGTACAGCATCCAGCAACTCCGATGGTTTTGCAACGATCGACCTGAAACGCAAACCCTACCTGCTCATTGCAAAAAAAGGTAACGAACGTGGTTACCTGAAATTAGATGATGGTAGTTCTTTACCTCTAAGCCGTTTTGATGTAAGTGGTGAAGAGGTTAAGAATGGTATCAAGGGTTTCATATTTGGTGAGCGCGGTGTATGGCGTCCGGGTGATACCATGTATCTCAACTTTATTGTTGAGGACAAGGAGGGCAGGTTGCCAAAAGACCATCCTGTTGATTTTAGTTTGTACACGCCAAATGGTCAACTATTCAAGCATACTATACAGAATGATGCAGATGACGGATTCTATCTTTTTAAAACGAACACTGATGCATCTTCACCAACGGGCAACTGGCTTGCTAAGATCAAAGTCGGAGGTGCACAATTCGAGAAACGTATCAAGGTAGAAACGGTTATGCCTAACCGATTAAAGATAAACCTGGATTTTGGTAAAGATCCTATGCTGGGTACCGGAAGTACATCCACCGGAAACTTGAATGCGAAGTGGCTATTTGGTGCGCCGGGCAAAAACCTGAAAGCAAAGATAGACGCCTCATTGTATGCCAGGACAACTACGTTTCCGAAGTTTGCCGGATTTGATTTTGATAATCCAACTTCAAATTATTCTACGCAACAAAAGACCATTTACGAGGGTACGCTTGATGCAGAGGGTAATGCAGCATTGAAGACAAGTTTTGAAACGGATGAGAATGCCCCGGGTATGTTGAATGCGAGCTTACTGGTAAAAGTTTTTGAGCCGGGCGGCACATTCAGCATCGATAATATGACCATTCCATACAGTCCATACAGCAGTTATGTTGGATTGAAATTACCAGATGGTGAAAAGCCATTTGATTATTTACTGGCAGGCAAGAAACATGTATTACAAATTGTGAATGTAGATAATCATGGTAATCTGCTCAGCGGCTCAACAGATGTTGAAGTAGAGTTCTATCGCATCCAATGGCGCTGGTGGTGGGATAATAATGGTGACAACCTCAGCAACTTTACTCAGAATGAATACAACAAATTACTGAAGAAAGAAACGCTTCATCTTACTAACGGTCGTGCGCAGTGGCAATTTGGAACATCTGAAACTGAGTGGGGTCGTTATCTCATCCTGGTAAAAGATGTGAAAAGCGGCCACACTGCCGGATCATCTTTCTATATAGATGATCCTTATTGGCAAATGCATGGTAGTGACCAGGATCAAACAGCTGCTGCAATGCTTTCATTCAGCAGCGATAAGGCAAAATACAATGTTGGAGACCAGGTAACACTTACCATCCCAAGCAGTAAAGGAGGGCGTGCTTTAGTAAGTATTGAGAATGGAAGCAAGGTGCTGAGATCATTCTGGGAAGAAACGGTACAGGGACAAACAGTTGTCAAGTTCAAAGCAGATGCATCAATGTCGCCAAACGTATACGCAACCGTTAGTATGCTTCAACCACATTCACAAACAATCAACGACCTGCCGATACGTATGTATGGTTCAGTTCCGATCATTGTGGAGGATAAGAATACGATCCTCAAACCAATGCTAGACATGCCGTCTTCCATCAGGCCGGAGCAAAAAGTATCCTTTACAGTTAGTGAACAGAACAATAAGGAGATGACCTATTGTGTTGCGATAGTAGATGAAGGACTACTTGACCTGACAAGGTACAAAACGCCGGACCCTCACGATGCATTCTATGCAAGAGAAGCGTTGGGCGTAAAAAGTTTTGATATGTTCGATTATGTGATCGGTGCCTGGGGTGGTGACCTGGAGCGAATTTTAACCATCGGTGGAGATATAGATGCGGGTCCTGTAAAACAAAAAACAGCCAACCGTTTTAAACCCGTTGTGCAATATCTTGGACCATTCCATATGAATGGTGGTAAACAAACTCAAACCTTCACATTACCTTCTTATATAGGCTCTGTGCGTGCAATGGTTGTTGCTGCACACAATGGAAGTTATGGCTCAACAGAAAAAACTGTAGCTGTTAAAAAACCATTGATGATATTGGCAACCATGCCTCGTGTATTGGGACCGGGTGAAACAATCAAGTTACCTGTTACCATCTTTGCAATGGAGAACAAGATCAAAAATGTGAATCTTTCATTGCAGGCAAATCCATATCTCGAGGTAGTTGGAGGCAATTCTCAAAATGTAAGCTTTACCCAAACGGGTGAACAGATGGCATATTTCGATGTTCGTGTAAAACCGAATGTAGGAGTTGGAAAAGTAAAATTGATGGCATCCTCTGCTGGTGAAAAAGCAGATTACGAAGTGGAACTGGATATTCGTAATCCAAATCCGCCGGTGACAAGTATCAACGAGATCACTTTATCACCGGGACAGCAATGGAAGGTCGCTGCAGCTCCTATTGGAGTTGCTGCTACAAGCACAGCGATCCTGGAAATATCAAGTGTTCCATCAATGAATCTTCAAAAGCGTTTGAATTACCTTATTGAATATCCATATGGTTGTATTGAACAGACCTGTTCATCAGTATTTCCTCAACTGGTATTAAATCAATTGACAGATCTTGATGATTACAGGAAATCACTCGTTGACCGGAACATTAAAGCAGCAATAGGAAGGTTGAATAATTTCCAGCGACCTGATGGAGGTTTTAGTTACTGGCCGGGTATGAATGAAAGTGATGAATGGGGTTCCAACTATGCCGGGCATTTCCTTATTGAAGCACAGGCGAATGGATATATGGTGAGTGATTACATGATGCAACAATGGAAGAATTATCAGCGTGGAAAAGCAAATAGCTGGTTCCCGTCAACGACCAATTTCTATGGTGGTGATCTTACTCAATCCTATCGCCTTTATACGTTAGCGTTAGCAAAGACACCTGAGTTAGGGGCCATGAACAGGTTGAAAGAGTTCAAATATCTGTCTCCAGAGGCAAAATGGAGACTTGCGGCAGCGTATCAAATGGCGGGGCAGAGCAATGTAGCGATGGATCTTATTGCAGGGCTCCCTACAAGTTTTGATGTGAGACCAAATCCAGGAATGACATTTGGTTCTGATCTGCGCGACCAGGCGATGGTATTAGAAACATTGGTGATCATGAACAGAAAAGAACAGGCAAAGTCATTGCTAACAACCATTGCAGCAAGATTGTCGCAGGATTATTGGTACAGTACACAGACCACGGCATATTCATTGATCGCGATCGCGAAATACTGTGGTAAGAATAAATCTGATGCCAAGATCATTGCCAATGCAAGCATTGATGGCAAGGCAACTGATATCAACTCGCAGTCATATGTAAGACAGATGCCGATCATTTTCGAAGATGGTCCAAGTAGTGTGACGTTGACAAACAAGGGCAACAATACGCTCTATGTTCGTTTGGTTACTCAAGGTCAGCCATTAACCGGGGACAGTCTACACGTGGTCAATAATCCATCCATGTTACAAATGAATGTCAGCTATGTTTCGCAAAATGGCACACCAGTGGATGTAACACATTTGTCGCAGGGTACAGACTTTGTTGCCAAGGTAGTGATCAAGAATCCGGGAAGCAGGGGATATTATTCTCAGATGGCTTTATCGCAGATATTCCCCAGTGGATGGGAGATATTGAATGCAAGAATGACCGGAGGCGAAGGTGCATTCAAATCGTCAAATTCCACTTACCAGGATATCCGTGACGACAGGGTCTATACATTCTTCAACATATCAGCAGGCGAATCCGTTACTTATTATGTTCAGTTGAATGCGTCTTATCTTGGCCGTTACTTTATGCCGGGTACATTCTGTGAGGCGATGTATGATCATAGCATCACAGCCGGAGTAAATGGCAAATGGGTACAAGTGACCAATCAATAGATTTTGAATATTAAATTTGGTATGCCGGGACTACTAACAAGAGTCCCGGCATTTTTAGATTGAAACATTTTTTTAAAAATATTTTTCTTCACCTCAAACAGACCAGCATCAAAACCCGTATCAGGTTGCTGATCATAGTTGGTCTATTGACCTGGTTTTATTTTTCACTTCCTCATAAATTATTCAATGCTCCAACCAGTTATGTGATCGAAGACAAGGATGGAAATTTGTTGAATGCCACCATCGCCACGGATGGACAATGGCGTTTTCCGCAATCCAAAAACATTCCTCAAAAATTTATTGACTGTATTACCACTTTTGAAGACAAGCGTTTTTTCAAACATCCGGGCGTTGATCCTATCGCAGCAGGCAGAGCATTATTTAAGAATGTAAAGAACAAAGAAATAGGACAAGGTGGAAGTACACTAACGATGCAGGTGATCCGTCTTTTCAAAAAAGATGATAAGCGAAGCATCTGGAACAAGATCAAGGAAAGCATGCTTGCTGTGAGACTTGAATGTCGCTATTCAAAAAAAGAAATTATCGGATTATATGCAGGCAATGCTCCTTTCGGTTCAAACGTAGTTGGCCTCGAAGCTGCATCCTGGCGTTATTTCGGAAGAAGCCCCGAAAAACTAAGCTGGGGTGAGATGGCTTCTCTCTCTGTATTGCCAAACGCACCATCTCTGGTGCACCCGGGTAAGAATCGTGATGTACTGTTGAAAAAAAGAAATGCATTGCTCGATAAATTATTGGAAGCTGGTAAGATAGATAAAACAACATGTGAACTTTCTAAATTGGAGCAACTGCCAGGAGAGCCATTACCGCTTCCTCAAAATGCGCCGCATTTAATGCAACGTTTTATTAAAGAAAATAAAGTTTGGAATAGTGAAACAAGGATTCAGACAACAATAGATGGAGCATTGCAAAAAAATGTCTCGAATATTTTACAACAACATCATACAATATTAAAAGGCAATGGGATCAACAATGCATGCGCATTGGTATTGGATGTTGAAACAGGAAATGTGCTAGCCTATGTTGGAAATATCAATGACCCTGCCAATAAAGAAATGGAAGCAGATGTAGATGTGATAAGCGCAGCGCGTAGTCCGGGTAGTGCGTTGAAACCTGTTCTCTATGCTGCCATGCTAAGCGACGGGCTGATCCTCCCAAATGCGATCGTTCCGGATATTCCAACACAAATTGGAAGTTATGCACCAAAGAATTTTGACCTTGGCTTTGATGGTGCCGTTCCTGCAAACAGAGCCCTCGCAAGAAGTTTGAATATCCCCGCCGTTAAATTATTACAACAATATAAATACCAGCGATTCTATGAAACATTACAACAATGCGGTATCACTACTCTTAATCGAACCGCAGATTCCTATGGATTAAGTTTAATACTGGGCGGGTGTGAAGTAACTATGTGGGATATGGCAGGCATGTATGCTTCAATGGCCCGAACGCTCAATCATCAAATAAGAAATCATGGAAAGATCGATCCAAATGATTTTCATTCACCGAATTATATCTTAAATCAAAAATCGCAAATGGCAAATCGCACTTCAAATATTCCGCTTGATGCGACCTCAATATGGTTCACCTTCCAGGCTATGCAGGATGTAATGCGCCCGGGCGAAGAAGGGTTATGGCAACAATTCACTTCATCGCAAAAAGTTGCATGGAAGACCGGCACCAGTTTTGGTTTCAGAGATGGCTGGGCAATTGGTGTCACGCCCAGAAATGTTGTTGCGGTTTGGACCGGTAATACTGATGGTGAAGGAAGACCGGGTTTGATCGGTGTGCAAACGGCTGCTCCTATTCTATTCGATATTTTCAGATTATTACCAAATGTTGCCTGGTTTCAGAAACCTACTTTCAATTACACTTATGTTCCGGTATGCCGTCAATCAGGCTTTCGTGCAAATGTAGATTGTCCTGATGTTGATACCCTATTCATGCCACCAAACGCAATTCGGTCGCCACTATGTCCGTACCATAAGATCATTCATCTTGATGCATCAGGGAAATTTCGTGTTACAGAAGATTGTGAAAGTCCGTCAACGATGCAGCATAAAAGCTGGTTCATTCTCACACCTGCGATGGAATTTTATTATAAACAACGTAATGCAGATTATGTGACGTTACCAGCATTTAAACCGGGATGCAGTTTTGCTGAAACAGGCAAAGTAATGGAGATCATTTATCCGGAAGCAGATGCTAAGATCTATGTTCCTTTTGAACTCAGCGGTGAAAAAGGTAAAACCATCTTTACTGCAGCACACAGGAGAAATGGTGCAAAAATTTTCTGGAGTCTAGATGATGAATTCATCGGTACCACGCAGAATTTTCATCAGATCGCGCTGAATCCTTCCCCCGGAAAACATATCATTACGCTTGTTGACGAGAACGGAATTAGTATTTCCAGGCAATTTGAGATATTAGAAAAAGAAAAGAATTAAATTTTTACCTTCATTCTTCCTAAAATTTCTTTCTATGCCAATACGAATGGAAGATGATCCCCAGGATCAACAGGACTTTAATGACGATAATTCCGGTGGCGGTGGTGGACGCGGCGGCGGTGGCGGGCTAATGAATTTTATACCGGTGATACTAAGTTTATTTAGTGGAGGTGGCGGCGGTAAAAAACTTTTACTACTGCTTTTGCTTGCCGGGGGCGGATATTTTCTATTTACAAAGTTCGGTGGCGGGTGCAATGCCAATAAAGTGCAGGATATTGTACAAAATTTTTCAAAGAGCGGTTATAGTTTCAGTCCGGCAGAATTCAAGAAAGCAAATGTGTATGAAGGTCTGGAAAATGACAATAATAAGAACCCATTACCGGAGAGTGTATCGCTTTTAAAATTTGCACCTGATCGTGGAAACCAGGGCCAGCAGGGATCTTGTGTAGCATGGAGCAGTGTGTATGCAGCCAGAACGATTGTTGAAGCCGCTTCAACTGGCAAGAGTGGAAATGAAACAAAATTCAGTCCATCCTTTGTTTATAATAATATTGCGCTGGAAGGATGCCAGGGATCTTACATCCAAAAAGCAATGGAGTTCATGGCCGATAAGGGTGTAGTTCCGTTTAATGACTTTCCATATACTGATCAGGATTGCAGTGAACAACCAAGCAGTCAACTCTATCGCGAAGCAGCTAACAATCGCATGCATGGTTTTACACGACTTACAGAAAGTGAAGATGTGAATGGTATCAATATCCGTGCAATAAAGGAACACCTGGCAAAGGATGCTCCTGTTGTAATTGGGATGATGGTCGGAGGATCTTTCATGCAGGAAATGATGGGAAGGGAAGTTTGGACCCCATCAGATGAAGATCGCAGCCAGATGGGATTTGGAGGCCATGCTATGTGTGTGATCGGTTATGATGATCGCAAACAGGCATTTCAGATCATGAACAGTTGGGGACCAGAATGGGGACAGAATGGGGTAGCATGGGTACGTTATGCCGACTTTAAAGATTTTGTTCGGGAAGCATATGGTATCGATCCAATGCCTAAACGCGGAGCAGCGTTAAATGTTCCATTTGATTGTACAATTGGATTAGTAAGAAATGACAACAAGCAATATATACCATTGAAGATCCAAACGGGGAATGTGTTTGAAACGGTAAGTAATATAACAGCTGGAACGAAATTCAAAATGGAGATCAAGAACTCTACTGAGTGTAACATTTACATTTTCGGGCAGGAAACAGATGGCAGTAGTTATACACTGTTCCCTTATCCTAATAAAGAAGATCCATCGAAAACAGCCTTTTCTCCTTACTGCGGCATTACAGGCTACAGATTATTCCCAAGGGGAAAAAGTCTTGTACCTGATAGCATTGGACATAAGGATGTATTTGCAATCGTCGTAAGTAAGCAGCCATTGGATTGGTTTGCAACAAATAAATCTATATCAACAGCAAGCGGAGATTTTAATGCGAAGGTTGGAACCGCTTTACGCAATTACAACAGTAATGTTAATTTCAATGCTGGTAATGGAGGAACGATTAATTTTAAGGCAAGCAATGACGATCAACCTGTTTATTGCATTGTAGAAATTGGTAAATAACTTAAATAGTCAATGAAAAAATTATTAGTAGCAGCATTTGTAATTGCTTGTTTATTTGCAAAAGCACAGGAAAAGAATTTATATCATCCAGAAGCAGATGCTGAGAAAGACATTGCGGCTGCTGTAAAAAAAGCAAAACAGGAACATAAGTTTGTATTGATCCAGGGCGGCGGGAATTGGTGCAGTTGGTGTATTGAATTTGCCCGTTTTGCAAAAGCTGATCCAAAGATCGATTCCATCATGAATGCCAATTTCGTATGGTATCATCTTAATTATAGTAAAGAAAATGAAAACAAGAAAATATTCGCCAAATATGGGTATGCCCATCGATTTGGATTCCCTGTTTTCATGATATTAAATGAAAAAGGTCAGTTGGTGCATACACAGAACAGCGAATACCTTGAAGATGGAAAAAAGAGTTACGACAAACAAAAAGTAGTTGAATTCTTATATGCATGGATACCAAAAGCATTAGATAAAAAAACATACGGATTTTAATCAGTGAGCAATCCAGAAAAATTCCTCAAGCTTGTAAATAATCCCATTAAACTTAGACTCTTTCTTCTTGCTAAACTTCCTGCTGCTATGTATTCCGGCGTTAGAGTAATTCATGCGGATGAAGAAAAATGTGTTGTCACAATTCCTTATAAATGGTTTACTAAAAATCCGTTTCGCAGTACCTATTTCGCATGTCTGAGTATGGCTGCGGAAATGAGCACCGGTGTGCTTTCAATGGCGCACTTATATGAAAGCGATCCACCAGTTAGTATGCTGGTGACGCGTATAGCCGGTGATTTTACCAAAAAAGCAGTCAAACGTACCAGCTTCACTTGTGAAGATGGATTACGCATCAAACAAGCCATAGAAGAAGCGATCAGATCCAAAGAAAGTAAGACATTTCATGCAAGGTCAGTAGGAAGAAATCCCGAAGGAGAGATAGTAGCACAATTTGAAATTACGTGGAGTTTTAGAGTAAAACAGTGATTTTGAGCGCTAAAAAACGTGAAAATCAGTAAAATCATGCTAATCATGGCGTAAATTGCATGTCCGCTCTTGCGGAGAAAAACTATGGCTACAGATTTGAGAAAACAACAGGCATTAGAGTATCATGCCAAAGGAAGACCGGGAAAGATCGAGGTTATTCCTACGAAAGAAGCGAAAACCCAAAGAGATCTTTCACTAGCTTATTCACCAGGAGTGGCAGTACCCTGCCTTGAGATCAAAGCAAATCCTGAAGATGTTTATAAATACACAGCGAAGGGAAACCTGGTGGCTGTTATCAGCAACGGAACAGCAGTATTGGGATTGGGCAATATTGGACCCGAAGCGGGTAAACCAGTAATGGAAGGAAAGGGTGTATTGTTCAAGATCTTCGCAGATATTGATGTATTTGACATCGAGATCAACGAAACCGATCCTGAAAAATTCGTACAGATAGTTCATGCCCTGGAACCAACATTTGGTGGGATAAACCTGGAAGACATCAAAGCACCCGAATGTTTTTATATCGAGCAGGAACTGAAGAAGCGTTGTAAGATCCCGGTAATGCATGATGATCAGCATGGAACTGCTATCATTAGTGCAGCAGCATTGTTGAATGCACTGGAATTGCAAAAGAAGAAAATAGAGAAAGTAAGATTTGTCGTAAATGGCGCCGGAGCTGCAGCAATGGCTTGTATCCAATTGTATGAATCATTGGGTGCGCGTCACAGCAACTTCATGGTATTTGACAGGAAGGGAATTTTATACCAGGGTCGTGAAGAAGTGGAAGAATTGAAACAAAAATTCTGTGTCGACCCGAAATACAAAGATTATGATCTTGCCAAAGCATTGAAAGATGCAGATGTATTCATTGGCTTAAGTATTGGAAATGTTGTTACGCCGGAAATGGTAAAAAACATGGCGAAGAACCCTATCGTATTTGCTATGGCCAATCCAGATCCTGAAATTACCTATGAGGCAGCAATTGGAGCTCGCAAAGATGTGATCATGGCAACAGGCCGCAGTGATTATCCTAACCAGGTAAATAATGTATTAGGCTTCCCTTACATATTCCGGGGTGCCCTCGATGTGAGAGCAACACAGATCAATGAAGCTATGAAACTCGCAGCAGTGCATGCTTTAGCTGATCTAGCCAAAACGCCCGTTCCGGATATTGTGAATCTTGCTTATAACGAAAAGAATATTTCTTTTGGTCCAACCTATATCATTCCAAAACCTGTTGATCCGCGTTTACTGGCTACCGTAGCGCCCGCTGTTGCGCAAGCTGCAATGGATAGTGGAGTCGCCAAACATCCGATCCTTGATTGGGAAGTATACAAACTTGAACTGAATAGCAGGCTGGGACTCGATAATCAATTAAGTCGTGTGATTGGTAATAAAGCAAAACAAGATCCAAAGCGTGTTGTATTTGCTGATGCAGAAAATCTGAAGATACTCAAGGTGGCGCAGCTTGCACAGGAAGAAGGTGTTGCTTATCCGATCTTATTGGGTAATGAATCCCGCATTAAACATATTGCAGCGGCAAATGGAATTGATCTTGATGGAATGCCGATCCTGAATCCAAAAGATGATCAGCATGATGAGTTGAGAAAACAATATGGAGAAATATTCTTCAATAAGCGCCAGCGCCGCGGAGTGAACAGGTATGAAGCTTATAAGGCAATGAAGGACCGCAATCATTTTGGGTGTATGTTGGTGGAGAATGGAGAAGCAGATTGTATGATCAGCGGATTGAGCAGAAATTATCCGGACACTATCCGGCCAGCTATACATATCATCGGAACTGAGGAAGGTGTGAAAAAAATTGCCGGAATGTATATCATGTTTACCAAGCGTGGTCCATTATTCCTTGCAGATACGACAGTAAACTTCAACCCAACTGCTGAAGAACTGGCGGAGATCACATTACTAGTTGCAAAAGAGGTTCGACAATTCAATATCCAACCTCGGATTGCAATGTTATCTTATTCTAATTTCGGAAGCAGTGAATCACCGGAAGCAAAACTAGTCAGAACTGCAAGACAGATCGTCAAGGAAAGAGACCCAGAATTGATCTGTGATGGTGAGGTGCAGGGTATACTTGCATTTAATAAAGAAATACTTAAAGAGAATTATCCGTTTACCGAATTACTCGAAGGTGAAGTAAATACGTTGATCTTCCCCAACCTGGCAGCAGGTAACGTGGCATATAATTTATTACAGGAAGTAGGTGGTGCTGATTCTATCGGTCCTATCCTGCTTGGTTTGAAGAAACCGGTACACGTATTACAATTGGGAAGTTCAATCCGCTCTATATTTAATATGGTGTTGATCGCTGTGGTGGATGCGCAAATGAAATGCAAATCCGATACGAGGGAGGAAGTAAAGAAAAGCAAGTGGTGGAAGAGAAAGAAAGTAGTTGCGGAGACTTAATTTAATATGACTTTTTTCACACATTTTGGTCGCTATCTTTTAATGTTGAAGGGCATGATGACGCGCCCTGAGAACATGCGCATGTATTGGAAAGAATTCATGCATCAATGTGTGGAAATTGGTATAGGTTCATTAGGTATCGTTGTCATCATCTCTGTTTTTATGGGTGCAGTAAGTGCAGTTCAAACTGCCTATCAACTAGTTTCTCCTCTTATATCAAAATCTACAATTGCACAGATCGTACGGGATACAGTTATTCTGGAATTCGCGCCGACTGTGGTTTGTATCGTATTAGCGGGTGTTGTTGGGAGCAAGATCGCCAGTGAATTAGGTAATATGCGTGTAAGTGAGCAGATTGATGCATATGAGATCATGGGCATTAATACGAAAGCATATCTTATACTTCCAAAGATACTTGCTTGTTTGGTAGTGATCCCGATGCTGGTAGTTCTGTCGATGGGACTTGGTATCTATGGCGGACGCCTTGCAGGAGTTGCATCACATATATTGTCAGCCGATACTTATGATAAGGGATTATTGGAAAATTGGGTGCCGTATAATCTAGTATTTGCATTGGCAAAAGCCTACACTTTTGCATTTATCATCAGCAGCATACCTGCTTATTATGGATACTTCGTAAAAGGTGGTGCGTTGGAAATTGGACGAAGCAGTACCAAGAGTGTAGTTGTGAGTTGTGTGATGATCCTTTTTGCAGATTACGTATTGGCAGCATTATTATTATAATGATCGAATTTAAAAACATAGAGAAATCATTTGGTGATAAAGATGTACTTATCGATGTAAGCCATGTAATGGAGACAGGTAAGTGCAATCTTATTATTGGTGCCAGTGGAAGTGGAAAGACGGTCTTACAAAAATGCCTTGTAGGACTTCTGGAGCCAGATCATGGCGAGATCATTTACGACGGTCGCAGTTTTACCGATATGAATGAAGAAGAAAGAAAACAATTGCGACAGCAGATCGGAATGCTGTTCCAGGGTTCTGCATTGTTTGATAGTATGACAGTGGAACAGAACATCATGTTCCCGCTGGATATGTTTACTAACAAGCCATTCAGTGAAAAATTGAAACGCGTAAACGAAGTATTGGCAAGGGTAAACCTTCCTGATGTAAACAAAAAATACCCGGCAGAGTTAAGTGGCGGTATGAAAAAAAGAGTGGGCATAGCGCGTGCCATTGTATTAAACCCGAAATTCCTGTTTTGCGATGAACCCAACTCGGGTCTTGATCCACAAACTTCCATGGTGATCGACAAGCTTATATTCGACATCACCAAGGAATTTAACATGACGACTGTTATCAATACTCACGATATGAATAGTGTAATGGAGATCGGTGAGAACATCATTTACCTCTTTGAAGGACGGAAAGAATGGAGCGGTAATAACAAGGAGATCATTTTTTCGAAGAACCAGCGATTAAACGAATTCATATTTGCTTCCGAATTCTTACAGGACGCAAAGGATATGCGTATGCTGGAAGCTAAGGGCAAGATCGATAATGACAGGAATATGGACGATCTGATAAAATGATGTGGGATGTTGGATGTATATTTGCGCACATAACCAATCTAACGATGTCAGTATTAGTAAATAAAAATTCCAAAGTAATAGTTCAGGGATTCACGGGAACAGAAGGTACGTTTCACGCTACTCAAATGATCGAATACGGAACCAATGTAGTAGGTGGGGTGACTCCCGGAAAAGGTGGAACAACCCATCTCGATAAACCTGTTTTTAACACAGTTGCTGATGCTGTTAAATCGACAGGTGCCGATGTGAGCATCATTTTCGTTCCGCCGGCTTTTGCAGCTGATGCTGTAATGGAAGCTGCTGATGGGGGTATAGGATTAATAGTTTGTATTACTGAAGGTATTCCTGTACAGGACATGGTGAAAGTGAAAACATATTTGCAGACAAAGTCCACAAAATTGGTTGGTCCAAACTGTCCTGGTGTGATCACTGCAGATGAATGTAAAGTGGGAATTATGCCGGGATTTATTTTTAAAAAAGGAAGGATCGGAATTGTTTCAAAAAGTGGAACACTGACGTATGAAGCAGCAGACCAGGTTGCCAAAGCCGGACTGGGAATTTCAACTGCGATAGGTATCGGCGGTGATCCGATCATTGGTACTACCACAAAAGAAGCTGTTGAATTATTCATGAATGACAGTGAAACTGACGCGATCGTAATGATCGGTGAGATCGGAGGGGGAATGGAAGCAGAGGCAGCTCAATATATCAAGTCAACCGGAAATAAGAAACCAGTAGTAGGTTTTATCGCCGGTCAAACAGCCCCACCCGGTCGACGTATGGGTCACGCAGGTGCAATCGTTGGTGGCGCGGATGATACTGCAGCGGCAAAAATGAAGATCATGGAATCGTGTGGGATCCATGTTGTGGCAAGTCCCGCTGACATCGGTAAGACAATGGCACAGGCTATTAAATAAAAATACCCTGCCCAGGGTACAATTCGTTTTTTCAAAAGGATGATCTTTAGCATCTAAAACATTTCAATTATGATTATTGTCGTAAATCACAAAATCAACAACCCGGCAGATTTCTGGGCATCAGCACAAAAAAGTTTACCAGAGTTACCGGCAAGCGGCGTACAACGCGTACTGCAGGTAATGCCAAACGCTGATATGACACAAGCAACATGTGTTTGGGAAGCTGATAGTATCGATTCTTTGAACACCTATCTCCGCAGTAAAGTAAGTGACTGGAGTGAGGAAAGTTATTATGAGCTTAATACTGCTGCTTCAATGGGAGTGCCGGCATAAAAAAGCCCGGGCTCACGCCCGGACTCCAAGTATAGCCATAAAAAAACTCTAGAATCTTGTTTCGTTGTACCTTCTGTTTCTCCAACTGTTGTTAGAGTTATAGTTGTACATCGCCGTCTCTGTGATCTCTGGTTGACCACTCTTGTTTACGAACAATGAGGTTTCCACACCTGGTTTCAAATTCACTGCGGAATTGAACACTGTACGTTCCCGGTGACGTCCGAATCCCAGCATACCGTTACTTCTTTCATATACATAAACTCTATGGTATCCGTTTGAAAGATCACTGATCGTAACCTGTCCCCCATTACTTTGGTATTGCTGACGATTGTCAACCACTACAGTAAAATCGCGCATACCTCTTGTATCAACGGTTAATGAGTTCGGTCTTGAATTGTCTCTTCGGTTGTAATAATCCCGGTTTCCGACCCGCACCTGGATCTGCGCAAATCCAACTGCGACCATTGCCATTAATGCGATACTACTTATAAGCTTTTTCATAGTACTTATTTTTTGTTTAATAAATCAGTAACAGTTAATGTTACTTTTTCTGCTAATGATTTTTCAAATACAATGCCGTACGATGATTTTGGGGATAACGAATTGTTAAAGAACTGTTTACACTCTATTTATCAATGCTTTACAGATTGAATATATTCCGATAACTCCTGTTTTGAACTGGAATAAGAGAAGGCATCATTCACAAGAAAATATGATCCTTTGTCAATTGTATATTCATATGCAAACTTTGCAATATCCACTTTGCTGGCTTCAAAATTGAACTGTTGTAATATCTCCTTTACCTGTTTTGAAGTGAATGCATTTTCAGCGATCACCTGTTTAGCAACAGTGACCCTTGTATCATCAAATCCTTCATTACGGAGATTCATTTTAAATTGTGCAAATGATTCATCACTCATTGGCATCATATCATTATTTCCGAAATTGTCTGAATCATTATTTCCAACATTATTACCCGTATCATCCCAATCATCACCTTCATCCTGGGAATAACGTCCCTGCATCATTTGTTCATCGATAAAAGCTTTACCGAAACGGTTGATAACAATATCTACAAAATACTGTGGCTTAATATAGATCCTGTTGCTATATACCAACTCAAATCTATTGAATGAATTGTTGTAAGAATTATTATTCCTTCCCCAACGGATATTCTTCTCTTTAAATATTTTGATGCTGTGAAATCCCTGTTCAAGGTTGTTGACAAAAACAACACTATTGTTGTTGTTTCTTTGGTATTTGTTTCCGTCAATCATAACGCGCAAATTTGAACGGGTCGCGGAAGTAATACTCAGTTTGGATGTACCATCAAAAGCGTAAAGGGAAACCGCCAAAAAGCTTAGTACAAAAAGTGTAAATAATTTTTTCATAATTGTATATTTTGAAGGCTTTGACGAACACATGAATAAAATGTTTAGAGGGCGTGTACTTAAGAAAACGTTAAAGAAAAATAACAGGCCCCTTTTATGCAATTCGCTTGCAGCTTACATCTCATAACCACGATCGCTCAAGCATTGACATCGATTGGAACAAATTGTATCTTGTACCTAAATAAGCACAACATGTTATTGAAGAATGTTTTTACCCTGCTGATCCTATCCTTATTTTTTACTCTGCCAGCTTCCGCGCAAAAAAATGATTATAAAAAGAACTGGGATAAAGTGAAACAATTCCAGGATAAAGGACTCCCCAAAAGTGCGTTGCAGGAAGTGATCAGGATCCAGAATTTAGCGCTAAAGGAAAATAATGACGCTCAGGTTGTCAAAACCTATATGTATGAGATCATGTTTCGCAACCAGGTGGAAGAAGAAAGTCGTGAGAATAATATATTTTATGTAGATACCCTGATCGATAAAGCGAAAGGCCCCGCAAAAAATGTCTTGCAAAGTATGCAGGCCGAAATGTTCTGGTCATACCTGAGAGAAAATCAATGGCAGATAAAAAACAGAACTCAACTGGCCAATGAAAAAGCAAAGGACATCCGAACCTGGAGCATGGAAAAATTATATAGCACGATCACTGCTTTATACAAAGCTTCATTGAGTAATCCACAGATGTTGAAGTCGACCCCTGTTGCTGAGTTTGAACCGATACTTATACCGGGGACCAATTCAAGACAACTGAGGCCAACATTATATGACCTTCTGGCGTTTCGAGCTTTGGATTATTTTGTCAGCGATGAGTCATACATTACCAAACCTGCTTATCAATTCAAGATAACCGATACGATCGTTTTTGCACCTGCAAGCGAATTTGTAAAAGCAAGCTTTGTAACAAAAGACACATCTTCTTTAGAAAGATATGCACTTGTTTTATTGCAGGACATCATGAAATTTCACATGAATGATGCAAAGCCTGATCCACTGATCGATGCCGATATTATAAGGTTGAAGTTTGCCAATGATAATGCTGTTATGGAAGACAAAGTAAAACTCTATGAGATTGCATTAAAAAATATTGAAGAAACATATCCAGACAATCCCTCTATTGCAGAAGCTATGTTCTTAAGAGCAACGATCTATCGGGAAAGAGGTGCAGCATACAATCCATTCACAAAAAAAGAAAGTCAATACGAAATAAAACGCGCCAAAGAACTGGCTGAAAAAGCTTATGCTCAATTCCCAAAATCAATAGGCGGCACAAGCGCAGCTAATATGGTGAGTGACATTCAACAACCATCATTAAATACAGAGATCGAAAAGGCCAATGTACCGGGCCAGCCATTCCGGGCATTGGTGAAATATAAAAACCTGAAAAATTTATACTTCAGAATAATAAAGACATCAAGGGCAGAATTAAAGAATCTTGACCGCAAGGATTATGACAAGCTATGGAAGTTCTATACCGAGATGAAAATTCAGAAAAGCTGGAGTGTTTCCCTTCCTGATCTGCAGGATTATCAGGAACACGGGGTGGAAGTAAAAATCGACGGCTTGCCAAGCGGAGTATATATTATCTTATCCAGTATAGATCCGTATTTCTCCCTTACAAAGAATATCATTGCTAAGAACATTGTTCACGTAAGTAATATTAGCTATATCCACAATAACAGTAATGAATATTACGTGCTCAACAGGGACAATGGGCAACCGTTAAACAATGCGCAGGTTCAATTGTGGGAATCGGTTTACAATTACCAGACATATCAATATGAAGAAAAGAAAGCGGAGAAATATACGAGCGACAAAAATGGATTGTTCAAAGTAAAGAGCAAAGATTCTTACAGGTATTTCTTGTTCCAGATAACTTATGGAGATGATGAGTTATTCATGGATGAATCCAATTATTATAGTTCCTACAACAGTTACAAGCCTGAAATAAAACCGCAGACCACGTTATTCACCGATCGTTCGATCTATAGACCTGGACAGACCGTATTTTTCAAAGGAATTGTTTACCAACGGGAGATCGATGCAGCCAAAAGCAAGGTCCTGAGCGGTTTCAATACAAAAGTCATATTAAGAGATGTCAACTACCAGAAGGTCGGATCGGTAGATGTGGTCAGCAATGATTATGGCTCCTACAAGGGAAATTTTAAATTACCCGAAGGATTATTGAACGGTATATTCAATATATGGGACTCAGTAACTAATACCGTGGTATATGTGAGTGTTGAAGAATATAAGCGGCCAAAATTCGTAGCCGATATCCAGAAACCAAAAGGAACATACCGCCTTAATGATAGTATCACTGTAACCGGAACTGCAAAAGCATATGCCGGTAATAATATTGACGGCGCGAAAGTAAAATATCGTGTGGTGAGAAAAGTTCGATATCCGATCTGGTGGGAATGGTGGTTCTACCGTGGAGGTTTTGGTGGTGATAATAAAGAAGTAGAGATCAGCAATGGAGAAACTGTTACCGACCAAAAAGGTGAATTCAAAGTAACATTCAAAGCATTACCGGATATAACAGTAGATAAAAAATCGCAGCCAACATTTTATTATGAGGTAAGCGTTGATATTACTGATATCAATGGTGAAACCCGTAGCGGAAGCACATCTGTTGCGGTTGCTTACCAGGCTCTTCAATTATCAATTGGAGTAAATGATAAATTGCAAGCAGACAGTTTGAAAGATCTGTCGATCAGCAGTAAGAACCTCAACAACATCTTTGAAAAAGCAAAGGTCACCGTTACGATCGATAAACTCATTCCTCCTACCAGGATCTATCGGGAAAGATATTGGGGACAACCTGATCAGTTCATGATGAGTAAAGAGGAATACTACAATAATTTCCCCTACGACATATATAGCGACGAAGACAAGATCCAGAACTGGCCTATCGGCGATCGGGTTTATTGGAATGTAGACTCCACCAAAGAAAATGATAATTGGAAAATAGGAGGTGCAGAACCCGGCTGGTACAAGATCGTTGCGACAACAAAAGATAAATACGGAGAGGACGTACGGGCTGAAAAATACATTCAGTTAACGCCAGGATTGGGAACCGTCGCAAAAACTAATGAGCCTGTATCTGTAACGGTCAATAAATACACTTATGAACCCGGTGAAAAAATTGAATATAAGATCTCAACAGGCTTTGATAATATATGGATGATCCATTCAATGACGAAGATGAATGATGTGGAGAAAGACGACTATGTTCCGTTTACTTCTTCAAGTCCATTTTATAATAGTATAGCTGTGAATGAAGCAGATCGTGGTGGAATTGCCATTAGCTATGCATTTGTGATGCACAATAGGGTTTATAAGAGTAACGAGACATTCATGGTTCCATGGTCGAATAAAATGTTATCCATCAGTTATGAAACATTCCGGGATAAATTATTTCCGGGAAGCCAGGAAAAATGGAAACTTAAAGTGTCGGGAAGTAAGGGTGAGGCTGTGGCTGCAGAAATGTTGCTCGGCATGTATGACGCCAGCCTGGATCAATATCGTTCGCATAGTTGGAGTGGTTTAAATATCTGGCCAGGGCTATATAACTCGGTGAGTTGGAGTGGTGTTGGATTTGGAAGTATCAATTCAGAAGAATATAATAAACGTGATTATGATTATGTAACAGTTCCAACAAAAACCTATGACGCCTTAATGAATTATTTGTATCAATATGAAGATTACAATTACCGTGGATACGCTAAATCCTTTGGAGAATTTTCTCCACCACCGCCGCCACCTGCCCCAACAACTGCAGCGCAACAAAAAGTAGTAGCTGCTTCAGGAATAAAGAAATCAGTAAGGATCAGGGGTAGTCGTAGTCTGCAGGACAAAGATGCGAATGGTGTTGTAGATGAAGAAGATCAAACTGAAGTAGCAGATAGTATCGGTGCTGTAGGCGGAGGAAAGAAAAAAGGTACTGAAGATGTACAGGTTCGCAAGAATTTCAATGAAACAGCTTTCTTTTTTCCGGAACTGCAAACAGATGTTGCAGGAAATGTGTCATTTTCATTCACGATACCGGAAGCATTGACAAAATGGAAGCTGATGACATTTGCACATACGAAAGATCTGCAAAGTGGATATGTGGAGAAATCAACAGTTACTCAAAAAGTCTTAATGGTGCAGCCTAATGCGCCTCGTTTCATGCGTGAGGGTGACAAGATGGAATTCACAGTTAAGATCGTGAATATGGCTGATAGTGAAGTGACCGGTAATGCAACTTTAGAATTGATCGATGTGGCATCAAACAAATCCGTTGATGGTTGGTTCAAGAATGTTTTCCCCGCACAATATTTTACGATCGCAGCAGGACAAAGTTTTGCGATGAAATTCCCAATGGAGATCCCATTTAATTTCAACTCAGCATTAATGTACCGGGTAAAGGCGATCACAAAAGCAAACAATAAGGGAGAAACATTTTCTGATGGTGAAGAGATGGCGTTTCCTGTATTGACAAATCGTATGCTCGTGACAGAATCCATGCCGATCAATATGAGGGGTTCTACCACTACAAAGAATTTTAAGTTTACAAAATTGTTAAACAGCAGCAACAGTACAACATTGAGCAATCATGCATTAACTGTTGAGTATACCAGCAATCCTGCCTGGTACGCCGTACAGGCCCTTCCCTACCTGATGGAATATCCATACGAATGTGCGGAGCAGACTTTTAATCGTTATTATGCAAATACATTGGCATCATTCATCAGCAATTCAACTCCAAAGATCAAAATCATATTTGAAAGGTGGAAGAATTTAGATACTGCAGCGTTAATGAGTAATCTGGAGAAGAACCAGGAACTAAAATCAGCTTTGCTCGAGGAAACTCCATGGGTGCTGGAATCACAGAATGAAAACAAACAGAAGAAAAATATTGCTCTACTATTTGATATGATCCGCATGAGCAACGAGCAGGATCGAGCTATGAATAAATTGAAGGATCTACAAAGTTCAAATGGTGGATTTGTTTGGTTCAAAGACGGACCAGACGACAGATATATGACGCAGTATATCATTACCGGTATCGGTCATTTGAAAAAACTCAACGCGCTGAGTAGTGACTCTTATCAGAAAGTGAGGAATATGGTAGATAAAGCTGTCCCATACTTAGATAAAAAGATCAAAGATGATTATGACGAACTGATCAAATGGAAAGTAAAGTTGAGTGACAATAACCTAAGCTCAATTGCGATCCAGTATTTGTATATGCGGAGCTTCTTCCCTGAATATAAAATCGCGGATGCTTCTCAAACTGCATATAATTATTATCGTGGTCAGGCGAAAAAATATTGGTTAACCAACGGCAAATATATGCAGGCTATGATAGCACTGGCATTGTATAGAACAGATGATAAAACTACTCCTCTAGCGATCATCAAATCATTGAAAGAAAATTCAATCAGTAGTGAAGAAATGGGCATGTACTGGAAGGAGTTCAACACAGGTGGATATTATTGGTGGCAGTCTCCTATTGAAAGTCATGCAATGATGATCGAAGCATTTACAGATATCGACAAAGATCAAAATACTATTGACGATCTGAAGACGTGGTTGCTTAAACAAAAACAAACACAAAACTGGAGAACGACAAAAGCAACTTCGGAAGCATGTTATGCTTTATTAATAGGAGGAAGCAACTGGCTTGCTGAAGAAAAAGATGTTACGATCAGTCTCGGCAATACCATTATAAAAAGCACAGATAATAAAACTGAAGCGGGTACGGGCTATTTTAAAACTAAGATCGATGGTCCAAATGTTTCAGCATCAATGGGAAATATTGACATAACTGTAAAACCAACAACTAATCCTACGGGAACTTCCACTTCATGGGGTTCAGTTTACTGGCAATATTTTGAAGATCTTGATAAAATAACTCCGGCAGCAACACCATTAAAACTTGACAAAAAACTCTTCATTGAAAGAAACACAGATCGCGGACCTGAATTAGTAGCATTAACCGACGGCGCTACGTTGAAGGTTGGCGACAAAGTAAAAGTAAGGATCGAATTGCGTGTGGACCGCAACATGGAATATGTGCATATGAAGGACATGCGTGCAGCCTGCATGGAGCCTGTAAATGTGATCAGCCAGTACAAATACCAGGATGGTCTGGGTTACTATGAAAGCACAAAAGATGCGAGTACTAATTTCTTCTTCAGTTACCTGAACAAAGGAACATATGTATTTGAATATCCGCTTTTCGTTACCCATGCTGGCGATTTCAGTAATGGTATCACTACTATCCAGTGTATGTATGCACCCGAATTCACCTCGCACAGCGAATGCATAAGAGTTAACGTGGAATAGGCTTTAAAGGCCGTAAACCTTATCTTTGCCACTCAAAATTTGAGTGGCATTTTTTATGTTTAGAACTAACACTTGTGGAGAATTAAGACTTTCCGACGTTAACAAAGAAGTTACCCTGGCCGGTTGGGTGCAAACTGTGCGCAAATTTGGTGCGATCACTTTTATTGACCTGCGCGACCGCTATGGTCTTACTCAATTGTTATTTTCAGAATCATTGAATGCTCAATTGGATGAAAATCCATTGGGAAGAGAATTTGTGTTGCAGGTAAAGGGCATGGTGAACGAACGCAGTAATAAGAATCCGAATATGCCAACTGGCGATATCGAGATCCTTGTAAATGAATTCAGCATTTTAAATAAATCGATCACGCCCCCATTCAAAATAGAAGATGATACAGATGGCGGAGATGACCTTAGAATGAAATTCCGTTACCTGGATCTGAGAAGAAATGCGGTTAAGAAGAATTTAGAGTTAAGATATGCCGTGAATCGTTCTGCAAGAAATTACCTTCACGAGAATGGATTCATGGATATTGAGACACCATTCATGATCAAGTCAACCCCTGAAGGAGCACGAGACTTTGTGGTGCCCAGCAGGATGAATCCTGGGCAATTCTATGCCTTACCTCAATCGCCACAAACGTTTAAGCAATTATTAATGGTGAGTGGATATGATCGTTATTACCAGGTGGTGAAATGTTTTCGCGATGAAGATTTGCGCGCCGACCGTCAACCGGAGTTTACCCAAATCGACTGCGAAATGGCCTTTATTGAACAGGAAGACATCATCAACATGTTTGAAGGAATGGTAAGAAGGATCTTCAAGGATGTAAAGGGTATTGATTATACAGATATCGTTGAAAGGATGACATGGGAAGATGCGATGTGGCAATATGGAAATGACAAACCAGACATTCGATTTGAAATAAAACTATGCAACCTGAAAAAGCCGGCGCATGTTTTTTCGGAAAAATCAGATAATGCTGCGTTGATCAATGGTGCAGATTTTAAGGTCTTTGATGAAGCTGAGACCGTTATCGCCATTCCAGTTCCGGGATGTGCAGAATACTCCCGTAAACAGACCGATGAATTGACTGAATGGGTAAAACGACCACAAGTAGGAATGAAAGGATTGGTATTCATTAAATGCAATACAGATGGAACATTTAAGAGCAGCGTAGATAAATTTTACAGTGAAGAAAAATTAAAAGCAATTGCGAAAACTGCAAATGCAAATGCAGGTGATCTCGTTTTGATCGTTGCCGGCGCAGAAGAGCGCACGCGTAAAGCTGCGAGTGATCTGCGTATGTATATGGCCGAACGTTTGGGAATGCGTAAGGCAGATGAATTCAAATTACTTTGGGTGATCGATTTCCCATTATTTGAATATGATGAAGAAGGAAATCGTTGGGTAGCGCGTCACCATCCTTTTACATCGCCCAAACCGTCACAGATCGAAACAATGATCAACAATGACCCCCTGATAAAAGATGCGGCTAAATATCTAGAGCATCCTTATGCCAATATCAAAGCAAATGCATACGATATGGTTTTAAATGGAAATGAAGTTGGAGGAGGATCGATCCGTATCTATCAAAAAGAATTACAGGAAAAAATGTTCGCCGCATTGGGGATGGACAAGGAAGAACAGGAACACAAATTCGGTTTTCTGCTTGGTGCATTTGAATATGGCGCTCCCCCGCACGGTGGAATTGCTTATGGTTTTGACCGCTTATGCGCCATCATTGGAGGCACCGAAACGATCCGTGATTTTATTGCATTCCCAAAAAACAATAGCGGTCGCGATGTAATGCTGGATGCACCATCTGCTATTGATCAAAAGCAATTAGATGAATTGCAGATCAAACTTAATCCGTCATCATAATCTTCAGTTATGAAGAGTTCCTTGAAGTTTTTTTTCATATTGAATATCTGCTGTATTGTACTTGAAGTAATGCAAATACTTCTGCCGGCGATCATGTTCGAAAATTTCAACCTCTATTTCCCGGATGTAAAGGTTTTCCTGATAGTACTTTTATTTTTTGCCATTCCTGTTGTAAACAGCGTTGTAAATTTTGTATTGATCAGAAATTATAAAAATGGTCAGTCTCCAATAACAGCAACAAAAGTAATTTTCTGGATCAATAGTGTGTTTATGTTATTCGTATTAGCAGTAGTGATCTATCTTACTTATAATTACTGGAAGATATATATACGTTACGTCGATTATAGCCTTTACTTTCCATATAAAAAACTATACCTGACAATGGCGATAGCGACTTTATTGTATTCCATTACAATGGCTATAGTTATTGTAATGCAGATCATAGTCTTTTACAAGGTCAGGAGTAGATATAAGTTTGAACAGTCGCTGGTAATTGATGAAATAGGCACCTGAACTTTTTCGAAATTTTATAAATGAATCTTCCTCCCTTAGCTGAGCGGCTTCGTCCAACTACGCTTGATCAACTTATCGGCCAGGATCATCTTGCCGGAAAGAATAGTATTTTAAGAACAGCCGTCGACAATGGCAAAGTACCTAGTATGATCCTTTGGGGACCCCCCGGGGTTGGCAAAACGACCATTGCAAATATTATAGCCAATACACTGTCAGTTCCATTTTATACGCTTAGCGCCATTAGCAGCGGCGTGAAAGAAGTGCGGGAAGTGATAGACCTTGCAAAGAAGCAATCCAATACAATATTATTCATTGACGAGATCCATCGTTTCAATAAAGGGCAACAGGATGCATTATTGGGAGCCGTTGAAAAAGGTATCATTACATTGATCGGGGCAACTACTGAGAATCCATCATTTGAAGTGAATAGTGCTCTTTTGAGCCGTTGCCAGGTTTATATACTTAAGCCACTTATAGAAGAGGATCTCATCAAATTGTTGAAACATGCAATTGCAAGCGATGAGGTTTTAAAGAAGAAAAGTATTAAATTAAAGGAAACATCTGCACTTATTAATATTTCTGGTGGTGACGCCCGGAAGTTGCTGAACCTTTTGGAGCTTGTTGTAGAAGCACTTGGTAACAATGCAGTGATCACAGATGAAAAAGCAATGGCGATCGCTCAACAACGAATTGCCATGTACGATAAAAGTGGTGAGCAGCACTATGATATCATTTCAGCATTTATCAAATCTATACGTGGCAGCGATCCCAATGCAGGATTGTATTGGCTTGCAAGAATGATAGAAGGTGGTGAGGATCTGAAGTTCATTGCAAGAAGACTATTGATACTTGCCAGTGAAGATATTGGTAATGCAAATCCAAACGCATTGTTGTTAGCCAATGCAACATTCGAAGCGGTAAATAAGATCGGGTATCCTGAATCGGGTATTATACTCTCCCAATGTGTAAGCTATCTTGCCAGTTCGCCAAAAAGTAATGCGGCGGTTGTGGGGATCAATGAAGCACAAAGCGCAGTTAATACCCATGGTGATCTTCCTGTACCCCTTCATATACGCAATGCTCCCACATCGCTGATGAAGAAGATGGATTACGGAAAAGGTTACCAGTATTCGCATTCATACGACAATAACTTTTCACCCCAGGAATATATGCCAGATGAGTTAAGTGGCACTGTATTCTTTCATCCGGGGAAAAACAGTCGCGAAGAGGAATTACGAAAATTCTTAAGGTCTCTCTGGAAAGACAAATATGATTATTAGATTTTCAAATTGCGTTTTCAGAATTGAGATTTGAGACCTAAAAGAAACTTAAAAATCGCAAATCAGAACTCGCAAATCGCACATTTTGTTTATCTTCCCCCTTCAATTTTTTGCTCCGATGAATTTAATTAAATCCCTTGCAGGCCTGATGTTGCTTGGAACACTTGCAGCTTGTACTAAAACTGATGACACGCCTTTTGTTACTGTTTCTGCAAGAACGTACACTGACATTTCGTATGGCACGGATCCCAAACAAAAAATGGATATCTATTTACCAGCCGGCAGAAGATCTGACAGTACAAAGATCCTGGTACTGATACATGGTGGCGGGTGGACCACTGGGGATAAATCAGATTTCAATACAAATATTGATTCACTGAAAAACAGGTTGCCCGATTATGGTATCTTCAATATCAATTATCGTTTATCTAACGGCACCACTACTGCATTCCCAACTCAAGAAACGGATGTACAGACCGCAATTCGTTACATCTATGGTAAGGCCAGCGATTACCAGGTAAACAATCAGAAATTCGTGTTGCTTGGAGCAAGCGCGGGAGGGCATCTCGCCATGTTGCAGGGTTTCAAAGATTCTGTTCCTGTAAAACCAAAAGCAATAGTTTCATTCTTTGGTCCTTCGGATCTGATGGATATGTATTTTAATCCGGTTGGAGGTAATCCTTTATTATCTACAGCATTGGTTCAGGCGGTCGGCAAAACTCCGATTCAGGATCCGGGAATTTATCTTTCATCCAGTCCGATGACTTTCATTAACGGCGGATCGCCTCCAACTATATTGTTACATGGAGGATTGGATCCCCTTGTGAGGCCCTCTCAATCTTTGAATGTTAACCTTACGTTGACTGCCCTTGGTGTCACTAGCCAGTATGTTTATTATCCAACTGGCGGACATGGAGATTGGAGCACATCAACTTATACCGACGCATTCAACCAGATCCAGGCATTTTTAGCTGCAAACGTGCACTAAGGACCTATAAGGTTCTGGTGATAACTTTCAATCAATCAGTAATATTGGAACCTTATAGGTCCACTTACACAATATTGATGGCAGTTCATCGTTTTATTTACACGACGCTCTGTGGTAAAAGCTTGTGAATAAGGGGCTTCGTATTATCCACTATCCCTGGTAAAACAAATCTGATGTCTGATGAAACCACGTTTACTCAACTCTGTTGGTAAGTCCGTACTGTTGCTGCTGCTCCTTAGCGCAACCTTCTGCATCAATGCTAATTCCCAGGCTTTTTTATTTGGTGGTGAAAACACAAAAGTGGAAGTAGGTTTCAACTTCGGCCCCAATTTCTTTTTAGGAGATCTCGGAGGTAACCGGGGTAAAGGAACCAACTCGCTGAAAGATCTTAATCTCGATCTCACAAAAATGATGAAGGGCGCATTCCTTACCGTGTATCCCAATACTTGGCTTGGATTTCGTGTAGCAGCAAACGTTACTTATCTGGAAGGAAGAGATGATATTATTAAAACCAATGGAATAGATGAACTATGGAGGAAACAACGCAACCTTGATTTTAAAACAACAGTATTAGAAGGATATGGTGCCGTTGAAGTCTTTCCAACAATGTTCTTCTACAGAAATTCGGATTATGAGCCGAGATTAAGGCCTTATGGTTTTGCAGGGATCGGCATTTTTCATTTCAATCCTAAAGGCTCTTTGACTGATGCCAATGGTGATCAAACCTGGTATAATCTTCAGCCATTGAGAACAGAAGGTGAAGGCATGACAGAATATCCGAATAGCAAACCATATAAGTTGACACAGATGAATATTCCGTTTGGTGGAGGTATTAAATATTTTGCATCAGACAGGGTCAATCTCAGCATGGAATTATTATACAGAAAAACTTTTACGGATTATATCGATGATGTGAGCAAGACCTATGTGGATCCAAAGAATTTCGCCAAGTACCTGCCAGCCAGTGAAGCAGCTATTGCAGCAAAGATATATGACAAGACCATTCCTATCATTTTTCCGGGAATGACAAGGTGGCCCGAAGGAACACAGCGTGGAGATAACAAAGATGCTGATACTTATTTTTCGATCGTTGCAAAGTTCGGTATTAGGTTAGGCCCGATAGAAAACAGTGCGTTCCGAGCAAAAAGGCAAATGAAATGCCCGGTAGTTTATTAAAAAGCAGATTATTTTAAAATTATAAATGTGATGTGATCCAACTGAAGTCAACCCCCGAGGAAGCGAGAATATTTTAATATTCATGTTAACCCCTGAAACCACAAAATTTCACAAGATTTCGTTGACATCCATCACATTTTTTTGAGAAGCCCACAGTTATGAGACGTGGGCTTTCTCTTTTGTAAGTTCGAGATGTTCCAGAAGTTAAGAGGTTAATTCGCGTTTTAGAAATTCAGCGGTATAGCTTTCTTTGATATTTAATAATCCTTCAGGAGTACCAGAATACAATATAAGCCCCCCTCCATCACCACCTTCGGGTCCGATGTCAATGATGTGGTCAGCCACTTTTATGACATCCAGATTATGTTCGATCACAAGCACAGTGTTACCGCGATCCACCAATTTATTGATCACGTCCAGCAAATGCTGAATGTCCTGAAAATGCAACCCTGTAGTGGGTTCATCGAGAATATAAAATGTTTTCCCCGTATCCTTCTTGCCAAGTTCAGTTGCAAGTTTCACACGTTGAGCTTCGCCACCACTCAGTGTTACCGCACTTTGTCCCAGGGTGATATAACCCAAACCCACTTCCTGCAGCACTTTGATTTTTCGATAGATATATGGCACCGCCTGAAAAAATTCAACGGCTTCATCGACGGTCATATCCAGCACATCACTGATCGATTTACCCTTGTATCTGATCTCTAAGGTTTCCCGGTTGTATCTTCTGCCATTGCATTTCTCACAATGAACATACACATCAGGCAGGAAATTCATTTCGATCACCCGCATGCCACCCCCTTCACATACGTCACATCTGCCACTTTTCACATTGAATGAAAATCGTCCAGCAGTATAACCCCTGATCTTAGCTTCAGGAACGGAAGCGAATAGAGTTCTGATGTCAGTAAAGAATCCGCAATAAGTAGCCGGGTTACTTCTTGGCGTTCTTCCGATAGGGCTCTGATCGATCTCAATCACCTTATCTATATTTTCCAAACCACTGATCTTTTTATATTGCAGTGGTTGCATTTTAGAATTGTAACAATACTTGCTCATCAAAGGATATAATGTTTCATTGATGAGCGTCGATTTACCGCTTCCACTAACACCCGTAACAAGTATCAACTTACCCAAAGGAAATTTCACGCTTACGTTTTGCAGATTATTGCCAGTTACACCCGTAAGTTCAATGAATTTCCCATTACCTTTTCTTCGCTCTTCAGGCACATTAATTTTCTTCTTCCCCATCAGGTACTGCGCAGTTTCAGAACCTGAATCCAACACCTCGGTGGGCTTCCCCTGAACAACGATCCTGCCTCCGTGCGTACCAGCTTTTGGACCGATGTCTACCAGATAATCCGATGCAAGCATGATATCTTTATCATGTTCAACAACCAGCACGCTGTTTCCGATATCACGTAAATTTTGCAATGCACTTATCAATCGTTGATTGTCGCGCTGGTGCAAACCAATACTAGGTTCATCCAGGATATAAGTGATTCCCTGCAATTGTGACCCGATCTGGGTAGCTAATCGTATCCGTTGAGATTCGCCCCCACTGAGTGTTTTAGAGGGGCGGTTCAGTGATAAATAAGTTAAACCTACATCTAACAAAAATTGCAGTCGTTCCCTTATCTCTTTTAGTACATCTTTCGCGATCGCATTTTGCTTATCGCTCAATCTTAATTCAATGCCATCAAACCATGCGGCAAGGTTATCAAGATTCAATCCCGCTAATTCAGAAATATTTCTTTTGTCGATCAAAAACCACAGACTTTCTTTTTTCAATCTTGCACCACCACAAGCATCACATGTTTTGAGTTCCATGAATTTTTCAACCCATTCACGCAACCCATCAGAACTTTGAGAAGACGAAAACCAGCGTTTCAACATAGGAATGATACCTTCATAACTTCCGGTATATACATCAGGAATAGATTCATCACTGAGATCCATTTCCAATGCCGGGTTGATACCCTTATCACCATAAAGAATCAGGTCTAATTGTTTTGCAGTCAGATCTTTTAAAGGCTTGTCGTTACTGATCCTATTCTTTTTTGCAAAGGCATTAACCTGGTGATAAATGCTCACATCCCTTTCTTCGCCAAGCGGTGCAATACCTCCTTCCCGGATGGATAGGTTTTTATCAGGTATTACAAGGTCAATATTTATTGTATAAACATTTCCGAGACCTTTGCAAACCGGACAGGCACCATAGGGAGAATTAAATGAAAAAGAATTCGGTGACGGTTCTTCATAACTGATACCAGTATCCTCACACATCAGTTGCTTACTGTACTGAACAACCTTATTGTCATCATTAACACTTAAGAACATAAGATCTTTACCTACCTGTAAACTTTTTTGTACACTCTGACTCAATCTCAGTTTCATGTCATCAGTTACAGGTAACCGATCTATCACGACTTCTATATCGTGGATCTTGTAACGATCCACCTGCATACGTGGAGCAAGATCCATGGTCTCCCCATCCACCCGAACCTTTACATAACCCTTTTTTCGGATGTCTTCAAACAATTCCCGGTAGTGACCTTTGCGTCCACGCACCAACGGAGCAAGCAGAGATATCTTTTTATTCCTGAATTTCTGATAAATGTTGGCAACAATTTCTTCCTCGCTAAATTGGACCATTTTCTTTCCCGTATTGTAACTGTACGCCTCGCCAATTCTCGCAAACAATAAGCGTAAAAAATCGTAGATCTCAGTAACAGTTCCAACAGTACTGCGTGGATTCTTGTTAGTAGTTTTTTGTTCAATGGAAATTACCGGAGAGAGCCCGGTTATCTTGTCCACATCAGGACGTTCCATATCGCCAATGAACTGTCGTGCATAAGCGCTGAAACTTTCCATATATCGGCGTTGTCCTTCATTGTAGATAGTATCAAATGCCAAAGAAGATTTTCCGCTTCCACTAACACCGGTAAATACCACCAGCTGATTTTTCGGGATCTTGATATCGATATTTTTCAGGTTATGCTCCCTAGCTCCGAAAACTTCAATTTCTGTCGACATAGATGCAAAGATACTAAGGCATAAATTTGCATCATGGCTTTTAACTTATTCGGAAAAAAAGAAAAAGGACCTTCTTTCAGCGACCGCGCTTATATGACAACGTCTGGTAAAATGAATGCATGTGTTGAACTGGCAAAATCTGATCCATCAACCATATTTGTTTGCTGGTTTCCAGATACTGCCAGAAAATTCAAGACTTTATTTAATGAGAATGGTCTGGAGGAAAACCGGGTGTTGGAAACCAAAAACCTGCACAGTGGAATGCTATTGAACAAAACCATTGTCTTTACAGAACATTATCCGATACACCAAAAGGAAATCGAACTTGTAAAAAACTGGACACAAAATAAATACCTGGTTTATAACTCACTGGATGAACCACTCTTTAAACATTTTGGAAGCGAGAAAATGCTGCCGATCATGAAAATGCTAGGCATGAAAGAAGATGAAGCTATTGAACATTCAATGGTTACTAAATCAATTACCAGGGCACAGGAAAAGATAGGCTCAAAAGTAAATCTTGAAATGACTGCAAACTCGCAGCAGGAGTGGTTTGTAAAGAATCTGCCTTCCTGAATGAAATGATTTTTTGAAAAATTTATTTGGAAAAATAAAATACCCTCCCATATCTTTGCAACAGTTCTTTAAACATCTCTTATCAAGAAAGGCAGAGGGTAATGGCCCGATGAAGCCTTGACAACCTGGTCAAACATAGTTTGAAAAAGGTGCCAATTCCATCCCGATATTATCGGGACAGATAAGTCAGATCCAAAGCTTAAAATATCACACAAAATATTCAAGCTCATCTGACTCAGATGAGCTTTTTTTTTGCCCTCTTGATTTGTTGATGAAAGAACACTGTTTAACAAACATTCATCAAATTTTAAAACAACAATCAAGATGAGCAACGCAACACAACTGATCCACAGTATTCCAACCGATCCATTAACCGGAAGCATCTCGGTTCCCATTTATCAAACTTCAACCTTTGTACAGGAAGCTCCCGGTGTAAACAAAGGATTCGATTACGCACGGACAGGAAATCCAACGAGAGCAACATTAGAGAAGATCATTGCGGAACTTGAAAAAGGAACCGTGGGAATTGCATTTGGTAGCGGCCTTGCAGCAATTGATGCAGTGATCAAACTTCTAAAAAGCGGAGATGAGATACTTGCAGTTGATGATATCTATGGTGGCGCATTTCGCCTTTTCACACACGTATATGAAAAGTTCGGTATTAAAGTAAACTATGTTGATACTACGGATGCAGAAAATGTTTTCAATGCCATTACCCCGGCAACAAAACTGATATGGTTGGAAACGCCAACCAATCCAACATTGAAAGTTTCGGACATAGCGGCGATCGCAAAGATCGCGAAAGCAAACGCCTGTTTACTTTGCGTGGATAATACTTTTGCTTCACCCGCCCTACAACAACCTCTTGCATTGGGAGCTGATCTGGTGATACATAGCGCAACCAAATATCTTGGCGGACATAGTGACTTGATAGCAGGATTGGTGATTGCAAAAGATCCTGTAATTGGAGAAAAAATAAAATTCATTCAGAATGCTAGTGGTGCGATCCTTTCCCCTTTCGACAGTTGGTTGGTGATACGCGGCATTGAAACACTGCACCTGCGAGTTCAGCAACATTGCAGAAATGCGCAGGCGATCGCTGAATACCTGGAAACCCATCCTGCTGTTGAAAAGGTTTTTTATCCCGGGCTTAAAAGCCATCTTAATCACGAGATCGCAAAAAAACAAGCAAAAGGATTTGGAGGTATTGTTTCATTCACATTAAAGAATGATACTGAACAAGCGGCTACCGATTTTGTTACGAGCACCAATTATTTCAAACTGGCTGAAAGTTTAGGAGGTGTAAAAAGTCTGCTTTGTCATCCAGCCCAAATGACCCATAAAAGTATTCCTGCTGAAAAAAGAAGAGCGGCAGGTGTTTCGGACAGCCTGATCAGGTTGAGCGTCGGATTGGAAGAAGTGAGTGATCTGATCCATGACCTTGAAAATGCATTTGTTTCAGTTACCTCAAAAGAAAAGATCTATGCCTGATAAGAAATTAACGATCGGATTATTCGGATTTGGAACTGTAGGAAAAGGATTGTATGATGTATTGCAGAGCACTCCTGCACTTCAGGCCACCGTAAAAAAGATCTGTATAAAACATATCGATAAAAAAAGAAGTATCGATGCCATTCCCTTTACGAACGAGGCCCTTGTATTGTTGAATGACGAAGACATTAATGTTATTGTTGAATTGATCGATGACGCAGATGCCGCATTTGAAATTGTAAAACTTGCTTTGAAAAACGGCAAGGCAGTAGTAAGCGCCAATAAGAAAATGATCGCTGAACATTTTGAGGAACTATTGCAATTACAACAAAAGTTTCAAACTCCTCTACTGTATGAAGCTGCCTGTTGCGCCAGCATGCCTGTGGTAAGAAACCTGGAAGAATATTACGACAATGATCTGTTGCGCTCCATTCGCGGGATCGTCAATGGATCTACCAACTATATCCTCACAAAAATGGATGAGGAAAAAACATCCTTTCAACAGGCGCTGCTTTTTGCACAACAGGCTGGATTCGCTGAAAGTGATCCAAGGCTTGATACTGCAGGATTTGATGCTGCAAATAAACTTGCCATTTTATTAGCACATTCGTTTGGAACGATCACCAAACCAAGTGATCTTATTGTGAATGGAATTGAGAATATCTCGGATAATGATAGTATAGTTGCTAAAGAAAAAGCTTTTAAAATAAAATTAGTTGCACAGGCAAAGAAGTTAAGTGATGGCAACCTCGCCTCCTTTGTCTTACCTCAATTCATTCCGGTTACCGATGACCTGCACAATGTGTCCAACGAATTCAATGCGGTGATCACAGAGAGCGCGTTTGCAGATAAACATTTCTTTAAAGGCCGCGGCGCAGGCGCTTTTCCAACAGCTTCTGCAGTGTTAAGCGATATATCTGCACTCCGATACAGTTACAAATACGAATACAAAAAGATCTATCAACAAGGAAATGAAATAGAAATCAGTAAGGATTATTACCTGAGGGTTTTTGTTAGTGTTGATAATATTGATAAGGTGAACAGGGAAGACTTCGAATGGATCGAGGAATGGCACAACGGATTTAACTATAGCTGGTTAACCGGTGTGATACATGCATCCAAACTGATCTTCTATGATTGGTGGAAACAACCGGGTGTATCATTGATCTTATATCCGGAAGCGGTGATTGAAAATATTGATCATAAAAAGATCCAGCGCCGTAGTCTTGAATTGGCAGGCGTGATTTAAATGAATGTTTTTGGGTTTAAACTGAAAATGGGTGGATGCTGAGTCCGCCCTTTTCTTTGCCGTTGGTGTAATTATTTTAAACTTATTCCACGAATTTTCGCTAATTACACGAATTATGAGAACGCTAATTATTACTGTATTTCTTATTTCAGCAATGTGCTGTCAATGCCAGACCAATATGTTTTTGGGCACAGCTTCGCATATCCCTGTGAAGAAAAACTATGCAAATGATTGTTTCAATTCATTGGATTGGAAATTTGATGGAGGGGCTGCGATCAGATCCACACCTGTTTCAGATGGCAGGAACATATTCTTTGGTACAGAAAAAGGTGAATTTTATTCTATATCAAATGCAAATGGAAAGATGAACTGGAAGTTTGTCGCACCCACTCCTATTCACTCCTCACCTGCTATCCATAATGGGAACGTTTTCTTTAGCGACAGTAAACAAACTTTATATGCATTAGCAAGTGCCAATGGAAAACTGCTTTGGCAATATTCAATAGGTCAAAATAAACCCTATAGCTGGAAATTTGATTTCTTCTGGTCATCTCCAACGATCTCGGGCGATACATTATTTATAGGCAGTGGTGATGGAAACTTATATGCGATCTCAACCAACAATGGACAATTATTTTGGAAGTATACCGCAGCCGCACAAATAAGATGTAGTCCGGCCGTTTTTTACGGGAATGCTTATTTCGGTGATATGAAAGGGAACTTTTACGCAATCAATACACATACCGGACATCCATCCTGGAAGTATGAAACAAATGGAACCAGGTTTGTCAATGATTCTTTTGGATTTGATCGAAATGGTATTGTTTCATCTCCAGTGATAATTGGAAATAATATTGTGTTCGGTGAAAGAGATGGATTCATGTACAATCTTGATCCTTCAACCGGAAAACCAAACTGGATCTTTGACTACAAGGTCACATGGGTATTGAGTTCTGTTGCAACAGATGGGAAAGCGGTATACGCCGGAACTTCTGATGGGAAATTTGTTAATGCGATCGATCTTCAAACCGGAAAAGAATTGTGGAGAACAACAGGGCTTAGTTTAGTATGGTCATCTCCTTTGCTTTTGAATAATAAATTATATGCGGGTGGCTATGACGGATTGCTTTATTGCCTCGATAAACAAACAGGCAAAAGACTGAATAATGCATTAGCAAGCAGGGGTAAAATTCAAAGTTCGCCGGTGATGGCAGGTGATCATTTAATTGCAGCTTCTGATGACGGATATGTCTATGCACTCACATCAAATGGCAATTGTGACACGGAAGGTGCATCATTCATTAAATATGTTTATTACGACAGGGATGCACCGAGGCTTTATTTCCGGAATGGAACTGATCTATGGCTCAGGCAAAATCTTGCAAACAATGGTTTTCGAGCGATAGACTCAAAAGGACTGGAAGATCTGTTTAATAGAGAAATACCATCTGATAGCACCATAGTTGTTGTTATGGCTTCTAACTTCTTTCCTGCTCCGACATTAAAAGAGGGATCGAACGGTTTATTAAGACAATTTCTTAACCGGGGAGGGCGGATAGTTATTACGGGATTAAACCCTGCGGTTTACAATGTGGATCCTGAAACGAAGGATGTAAGAACTGATTTCAGTAGACTAAGATCTATTCTTGATATTGACCTCAAGTATAATGATTCGCGTGCTCACGGCGGAGTAATTTATTGCCAGGCAACTAGCATAGGCAAAGAAAAAGGTCTACCCGGATGGTGGATGGCTCCTTTCCCTGTAACTGCAGATGAGGTTGATATTGTATTGGGAGAAACAGAATACAAAGAAGCTTCTGCTTATCTAAAAAGATACTCTTCAAAAAAGAATTCTGGGTTGATCCAACTATGGATCGATCAGGATTTTATTCCCACAGATATAGATTTTGTGAGAAAGGTTGCATTGGCATCGTTCTGAAAGGTGCTAACTTTTCAGAAATTTTCATCCAATGATCAGTTATTATTTTAACCTCTTCGGAGTATTAATGTTTGCAATTTCTGGCGCACTGGCTGCATCTGACAAGAACATGTATAAGGACCTTTTTGGTTTAAGTTTTACCGGTTTTGCAACAGCAGTGGGTGGTGGAACATTAAGAGATATCATTCTCGGTGCTCATCCAATTGCTTGGGTTGCTGATAATAATTATCTGGTCGCAGTAACAATTGGGATCGTAATAACTGTAGTATTTCATAAACAACTAAACCGGATACCAAAAATGTTATTGGTCTTCGACACCATCGGGATTGCGATCTATACCATTATCGGTATGGAAAAGGCCTTGGCATTGGATGTTGCACCATTGGCAGCAGTGGTGATGGGTTTATTTACGGCAGTTATGGGTGGTGTAATACGAGATACGCTTATCAACGAGATCCCACAAATATTCAGAAAAGAAATTTATGCTACTGCCTGTATCGCTGGTGCATTGGTCTACCTGGCATTAAAGTATACGGTATTGCCAGATATCTGGAGCGCAGTGATCGCGATCGCAACTATAATAGTGGTGAGATTAACGGCCGTTAAATTCAAATGGTCTTTACCGAAATTTGACGTGTAGTTATTGAGAAATATAACTCGTCAATTGCTCGATCGTTTCTTTCTGTGATTGAATGATAGCATTAACCACGTCTCCTATCGAGATCATACCAGCTACTTTATCACTATCTGTTACCGGTAAGTGGCGAAAATGATTAGCTGACATCAGTTCCATACATTTTTCAATCGTATCATCCGGTGAAACTGTTATCACGTTTCCCGTCATGATCTCTTTTACCATTGTTTCCCTGGAAGCTTTTCCTTTTAGTACGATCTTCCTTGCATAGTCGCGTTCAGATAATATGCCGGTCAATTTATCTCCCTCGATCACCATCAATGCACCGATATTTTTTTCGCCCATAATCTTTATTGCATCATACACTGTTACATCTCCCGAAACAGAATAAATAGGACTGCCTTTTACCTTTAAAATATCCGATACTTTCATAAAATGATTTTTTAAAGATGTTTAAAGAATAATCAATATGAAGTTACCATTTTTTTAAGGGTATACCCCATGGTTTTGTTGTAAATTTGTCGCTTTGACCTTTGTCTAACGGCTGATGTATATCAAAAAACTTGCCCGGCTTACCCTGATCTGCGGAATGTTATCAATTTTCGCTGCAACTACGCATGCACAGTGCACGGGCAATGTAAATACTTTTCCATATCATGAAGGGTTTGAAGCAGGTGATGGCAACTGGACACATGGTGGTACTGCATCTGATTGGGCGCTCGGCACTCCCACTAAACCAGTAATTAATTCAGCAGGAGCCGGAACAAATTGCTGGATCACCGGAGGGCTTACTGCAAGTCAATATAACAATGGTGAGAATTCCTGGTTGCAAAGTCCATGTTTTGATTTTACTTCACTGGTTCATCCTCAGATCAGTTTCTCTGTCTTCTGGGAGACAGAAAAGAAATATGATGGAGCCAACATGGAATATTCCACGAATGCTGGTACCAGTTGGACCTTACTTGGTTCAATTAACGACAATAGTTGTATCGCATCGAATTGGTACAATAATGCTTCCGTGAATTTTTTAGGCGGCGTAAATGGTTGGTCGGGAAATGTTCAATCAACATCCGGTTCCTGTCAGGGTGGAAGTGGGAGTGGTCAATGGCTGGCAGCCAGGCATGATCTTACATTTCTGGCAGGAATGCCAAGTGTTATGTTTAGATTCAGATTTGGAGCAGGTACTACTTGTAATTCATTCGATGGATTTGCGATCGATGAAGTAGAGATCGCTGAAGCACCGGCAAACGATGCAGACTATACCTACGCTTGCAATGCAAATCGCGATGTGTCATTTACGAGTAATACTAGTCTTTGCCCCATCACTTACGCCTGGGATTTTGGTGATATAGCATCCGGAGCAAATAATGCTTCTACCAATCCAAATCCTAATCACACTTTCTCGGCGGCGGGAACATATACTGTAACACTTACTACGACATTTGGAACTGGTGCACCTGTAGTTGCAACACATAACATAAGCATTCTCGATATTTCAGTTACACAATTAAGTCCAATATTATGTAATGGAAATAAGACAGGATCACTGCAGGCAAATGCAAGCGGTGGATCCGGTACGTATACATATACCTGGAATACCACGCCAGCTCAAACCGGAGCAGTCATCAGTAATCTCGGTGCTGGAAGTTATACCGTAATAGTCAGTAGCCCATCAGCTTGCAATACTTCAACAACATTTACGATAACCGAACCTACTGCACTCGCCGCTTCAATTAATATCAATGCAGCATCCTGCGGTAACAACAATGGAAGTATAACCTCTTCTGCAAGTGGCGGAGTATCGCCTTATCAATATTCATGGTCAAATGGAGCTAACAGTTCTTCTATAAACAATGTGCCGCCAGGCACCTATTCATTGACAATAAAAGACGCCAATAATTGTGTACTAACAAAAAGCAATTTAATTGTTGGAGATAACAATAACTCAGTTGAGGTGAATCTTGGAAATGATACCAGTGTTTGTAAAGGACAAACTGTCTTATTAAGTCCGGGAATTTATTCCTCATACAAATGGCAGGATAATTCAACAGCATCAACTTTTCTGGTTAGTTCAACGGGAAAATATTGGGTAACCGTTACTGATGCCAACGGCTGTAAGGGAACAGATACCATTAGTGTGGTTACCGATTGTTCCGGACTGTATTTCCCTTCCGCATTTATTCCCACTTCAAGAAATAATTACTATTTCGGTCCATTAGGTAATCTGGGATCAGTTCAAAATTATGAGCTTAATATCTACGATCGCTATGGAGAGTTGGTGTTTCACTCTACCAATCCTTATGAAAAATGGACGGGAAAATATAAAGGAAGCCTTTATAACAACAATGCGTTCTTATGGTTCACAACATATAATATCAATGGCCAGCCGCCAATCTCTCAAAAAGGGATGGTGATATTGTTACACTAAACATGTCCCTGTGCTAACATCGCATCAGCCACCCTCACAAATCCTCCGATATTCGCACCCTTCATATAATCAATACTTCCGTCGGCATTCGTTCCAAATTCGACGCATTGCTTGTGTACATCCTGCATGATTGCTTTTAGTCTTTGTTCTACTTCCTCTTTCGTCCAGTTGATGCGCATGGAATTTTGCGACATCTCCAGCCCTGAAACTGCCACCCCGCCTGCATTTGAAGCTTTCCCCGGAGCATAAGCAATTCCATTTTGTTGGAATATATCGATGGCGCCTGGAGTGCATGGCATATTCGCTCCTTCCGCAACAAGCTTGCATCCCTGTTCTGCTAATACCTGCGCATCACTTTCATCCAACTCATTTTGTATTGCACAAGGCAAGGCAATATCTGCTGGAATGATCCATGGCTTTTGAGACCCATAATATTTACAATCATATTTTTCGGCATACTCACTGATCCTTCCGCGCTTTGAATTCTTTAATTCCATTAAGTACTCCAACTTTTCTCCATTGATACCAGCCGGATCATAAATGAATCCATCACTATCCGATGCTGTAATAGGGACGCCGCCCAATTGATTGATCTTTTCAATCGCAAATTGTGAAACATTACCACTACCAGAAACAAGCACACGCTTTCCTTTGATATTTTCTCCTCTCGCCTTCAGCATTTCCTCTACAAAGAATAACAAGCCATAACCTGTTGCTTCCGGGCGGATATAACTACCGCCGTAAGCATATCCTTTGCCGGTGAGTACACCACTGAATTCATTACTCAGCCTTTTATATTGTCCAAACAAAAATCCGATCTCTCTTGCACCAACACCGATATCACCTGCAGGCACATCGGTATCTTTATCAATATGCCGGAATAATTCAGTCATAAAACTCTGGCAGAAACGCATCACTTCATTATCTGATTTTCCTTTAGGATCAAAATCAGCTCCACCCTTACCACCACCCATAGGTAAAGTAGTCAAAGAGTTTTTGAAAGTTTGTTCAAAGGCAAGAAACTTCAATACGCTTAACGTAACACCCGGGTGAAAACGCAGCCCTCCTTTATAAGGACCTATTGCGCTGTTCATCTGAACGCGATATCCCCGGTTCACACGGAAGTTTCCTTCATCATCCAGCCAGGGTACACGAAAGATAATGATTCGCTCAGCCTCGATCATACGATCCAGGATTGCGGCTTTCTTGTACTTTGGTTGTTCTTCGATGAAGGGGATCAGTGCCTGGGCAACTTCGTATACAGCCTGGTAGAATTCTGGCTGGCCCGGGTTTCTTTTTTCGACCATCTGCATGAACTTGTGAATTGCAGACGTTTCGGTTGCAATCATAATAGCAAGATTTAATCGTTTAGGTCAATGGGTAAATTAGTCTACCAATATAACTAATATTTCCGGAAAGTCGTATGTATGGAATGTTAAAATCAATGATCATTAAGGGGCAGGCCTCGCTTCTGAAACTCTATCCAGTTGAGATATTCATCGCCCTTGCGATGAACTTCCATGGTGATACAATCATTAACAGGACAAACAAGTTTGCATAAATTACAACCCACACACTCTTCATCGATCACTGTATAAGTATTGTAAGGTTTCCCATATTCTAATCTTATCGATTGATGAGACGTGTCTTCACATGCGATGTAACAAAGTCCGCAGTGAATACATTTATCCTGGTTGATCTTTGCAATATGATGATAATTTATATCGAGATCTTCCCAATGGGTGATGGTCGGAACTGATTTGCCGATAAAGTCATCCAGGGTTTTGAATCCTTTGTCATCCATCCAGTTGTTAAGTCCTTCGATCATGTCTTCTACAATTCGAAAACCATGTTTCATTGCAGCCGTACATACCTGTACGTTACTCGCACCAAGCAACATGAATTCAACTGCGTCCTTCCATGTGCTTACACCACCAATTCCTGAGATTGGAACTTTACTGGTGATATCATCCTGAGCGATCGTGGTAAGCATTTTCAATGCGATCGGTTTAACTGCCGGACCGCAATAACCTCCAAAAACAGATTTACCCGCTACATATGGATTGGGAACAAAAGTATCCAGGTCAACTCCCGTTACAGATTGAATGGTATTGATCAGAGATAAAGCGTTTGTACCCGCTTTTACCACTGATCTTCCTGTTGGAACAACAGAATGAACATTAGGAGTTAGTTTGGTGATCACTGGGATTGTTGCAGCTTCCATTACCCATTCAACCACCATACATGCGATCTCGGGATCCTGTCCAACCGCTGCACCCATGCCTCTTTCAGTCATACCATGCGGACAACCGAAATTCAATTCAAAACCATGCGCACCGGTGCCTTCGCATTTTTTTATTAATTCATGCCAACTCTTCTTGTCGTTGTCCGCCATCAGTGAAACGATCATTGCACGATCAGGAAATAATCTTACACATTCCTCGATCTCTTTCAAGTTGATATCCAAAGGACGGTCACTGATCAATTCAATATTATTAAAGCCCATTACTCTCTGACCACCATAATCAACTGCAGAGTATCTTGATGAAACATTCTTCACCTGTGAACCAAGCGTTTTCCAAACAACTCCGCCCCAGCCTGCCTCAAAAGCCCTTAATACATTATACTTCTTGTCGGTTGGAGGCGCACTTGCTAACCAAAAAGGATTCGGCGATTTAATTCCCAGGAAATTTGATGAAATATCTGCCATAATTATAAGTTCAAATATTTTAAAATTGCAGCGGCACCATCTTTTCCCGCCTGCACTGCGTCTACTACTTCTTTTCCTCCGTTCACACAATCACCTCCGGCATAAACGCCTTTAAGATTTGTTGCGCAATTATTATCAATTGAAACCTTTCCATTCTTGTTTTGCAAACCACTCAATCTGATCAAGTCTTCAAATGGAACTTGTCCTGCTGCTTTGATCACCATATCTACATCCAGTGAAAAAGTTTTTCCGGTATCAACAGGAGAACGACGACCACTTGCATCTGGTTCGCCCAATTCCATGACGCTACAAACTAGTTCAGTAACTTTTCCTTCTACACCTTTAACTTCTTTTGGCGCAGCAAGCCAAACGATCTCACATCCATCCAGTTTTGCAATATTCATTTCATATTCTGTACAAGGCTTTTCTGCTTCAGTCCTGCGATAAACCATAGTAACTTCTTTTGCTCCTAAGCGCTTCGCCTGCGTAGCCGCATCAATTGCTGTCATACCCATTCCGATCACAGCTACTTTATCTCCAACCGCAACAGACGAATAACCATTATTCCTTAAATTATAAATGAAAGTGATCGCATCTTCAACTCCTGCAAGGTCTTCGCCGGGAATTTCAAGCTGCCTCGCAACACCAACTCCAATTCCTAAATATACTGCATCATAATTCTTCTGCAGATCACTCAATGACACATTTTTCCCTAGTTCCTGGTTGTATTTTATTTCAATACCACCCAGATCAGTGATATATTTTACTTCCTCTGCGCAAAACTCAGGAGTTACTTTATAGGCTGCTATTCCATAAGTCATCAACCCCCCGCCCCTGGCTTCTTTTTCATAAATAGTTACATCAATTCCTTCTCTTGATAAAACATGCGCACAGCTCAATCCAGCAGGTCCAGCGCCAACTACCGCAACTTTTTTCCCAACCGAAGGTTTACGTTCAAACAACTGCCAGTTGTTATCAAGCGCTTTTCTTGTTGAGTATTGTTGCAGTTTAGCTATCTCTATCGGCTCCTCTTCTAATAAATTATAAACACATGCTCCTTCACATAGTTTTTCTACCGGGCAAACTTTAGAACAACCTGCAGCCATAATGTTGGAGACCAAAATTGTGTGAGCCGATCCTTTTATATTATTACTAACGATCTGCTTGATGAATTTTGGAACATCAATATGGGTAGGGCAACTTTTAGTACAAGGCGCATCATAACAAAATAAACAGCGATTCGCTTCTACTAAGGCCGAGGTATAACTCTCAAACGGCGGTCTGATATCACTGAAATTTTCTTCGTATTGTTCCGCCGAAAGTTTATTATTTGAAATCATCTAAAAAATATTTTACAGTTCAATACATCTGACATCGCATATCCGGCTTCACTTATAGTTCAACTAGTTTTCCATATGTTTCAGGTCTTCTATCTCTGAAGAACTGCCAGGTTGAACGCACCTGCTCAATCATATCAAGATCGAAATCAGCGATCAGCAATTCATCATTGTCTTCTGATGCACACGCGAAAATCTGTCCGCGTGGATCAACGAAATAAGATGAACCATAAAACTTACCAAGATTCCATGGCTTTTCTGTTCCAACACGGTTGATACATCCCATGAAATATCCATTGGCAGCAGCATGTGCTGGTTGTTCAAGCTTCCATAAATATTGAGACAAGCCGGCAACTGTTGCAGAAGGATTATAAACGATCTCTGCTCCATTCAATCCCAAACACCTTGCGCCATCAGGAAAGTGGCGATCATAACAAATGTAAACACCCACTTTCGCATACTTGGTTTGGAAAACCGGATATCCAAGATTTCCTGGTTTGAAAAAGAATTTCTCCCAGAAACCACTGGTATGGGGAATATGATTCTTACGATACTTGCCTAAATATGTCCCATCGGCATCTATTACAGCTGCAGTATTGTATAAAACACCTGCCTGCTCTTTTTCATAAACAGGAACCACCATTACCATATTGTATTTCTTTGCGTATGCCTGCATGCACTCGATCGTAGGCCCAGGTACAGTTTCAGCGGATTCATACCACGCCTTGTCCTGACCCGGACAAAAGTATGGTGTATTGAAAATCTCCTGGAAACAAAGTATCTGCACCCCTTTCTTTCCTGCTTCTTCGATCAATGGAATGTGCTTTTGCACCATGGCTTCCTTGATCTCTTCGATGGTTCCTTCTCCTTCGGTTTTTGGAAGACTCATCTGGATGAGCCCTGACCTGATCATTCTAGGCATATTACTGGTTTAATGTTTTAAATGAATTGTTTTACTTTTTGTCTTTTGATAAATTGACCATATCCCTTATCGATCAAACATTTGTTATTATCAATCGCAACTTTTCCTCTCAATAAAACCGTTTTCACTTTTCCTGTAAGCTCCCATCCTTCATAACCACTGTAATCAACATTCATGTGGTGTGTACTTGCCGATATCGTATGTTTTTCAGCAGGATCAAACACTACGATATCCGCATCGCTTCCTACAGCAATTGTTCCTTTGCGCGGGAACATGCCAAATATCTTTGCAGGATTTGTACAAGCCACTTCAACATATTTATTCAAAGTGATCTTTCCTTTATTAACACCTTCGCTGAATAAAAGTTCCATCCTGTTCTCAATAGCAGGATGACCGTTAGGAATTTTTGAAAAATCGTCCTTACCCATCATCTTTTGTTTCCACATGAACGGACAGTGATCCGTTGCTACCACCTGAACCAAACCTTGATTGATGCCTGCCCAAAGCGTTGCCTGATCTTTCTTTTCACGTAACGGTGGACTCATCACCCATTTGGCGCCGTCTTCCTGTTCATATTTTGATGCATCAATGATCAGGTATTGAATACAGGTTTCAACAAACATTTTCTGATTTCTTCTTGTTGCATTTCGCACCGCATTCAATGCACCCTCACAAGTAAGATGAACAATGTATCCCGGGCATCCGGTATAAGATGCCATGTCGACAAATCTTTCACTCGCTTCCGCTTCTGTAATTTCTGGTTGAGATAAATAATGATATAAAGGAGACAATTTTCCTTCGGATCTGTGTTTAGCGATCAGATAATCGATCATGTCGCCATTTGTTGCGTGCACATTGATCAGACCACCACATTTTTTTACTTCTTCCATCAAACCGACCATTTGTCTGTCGTCGATCATCAATGCGCCCTTATACGCCATGAAGGTTTTGAAAGAGACAATCCCTTCATTTTCTATCAAACCTTTGATCTCTTTTTTTGTGTCTTCATTGAAATCAGTCACGGCCATGTGGAAACTATAATCACCTACACAATTGTTATCGCTTCTCCCACGCCACTCATCAAGTGCTGATTGCAGACTATTTCCTTGTTTTTGTAAAATGAAATCTATCACCATTGTAGTACCGCCATACAATGCAGCCCTGGTACCCGTTTCGTAATTGTCACTGCTGAACGTGCCCATGAAAGGCATATCCAGATGAACATGTGGATCGATACCTCCCGGGAAAACCAGTTTACCAGTGGCATCGATCTCTGTGTCGGCTTTTCTACCAGAATTTTTTTCTATCGCAACGACCTGTTCTCCTTCAATAAATATATCGGCAACATAATCATCAGTCGCTGTAATAATTCTTCCCCCTTTTATTAATATGCTCATTTGATTAAAGTTTGTTCTTGACATCCCACATCCGCCATCCGCGATCTCTCATCCGGTTTTATTTCTTTTTCATCAACGCTAAATATACCAAACCGCTTACAAAAAACCCAACGAACCAGGCATAATTATAAAGATGTGAAACCCAGGATGGAAAAGTATCGGCTGATATAAGTTTTACATTCAGTAAAAATCCGGGGATATTTGGAAGTATCCCAATGATCAATGCAATAATTGCAATTACATTAAATCCATTTCTGTAATAATAGGCTCCGGAATGAGTATACAGGTCATCCCTCTTCAAAGCTTGCTTCCGGATAAAATAATAATCTGTGATCATGATGGCTCCAACAGGGCCCAACAATGCTGAATATCCAACAAGCCAGCTATATATGTATCCAGTTGGATCTTCAACAAGCTTCCATGGTAAGATCAAAATACCTATGATGCCCGTGATATACCCGCCCATTCTGAAATTGATCTTATTAGGTGCGAGGTTTGCAAAATCATTTGCCGGACTTACAATATTCGCAGCAATATTGGTAGCTAAGGTTGCGATCACGACTGCTATCAAAGCTAAACTCACAATTATTTTATTACTGAAACTCCCTACGATCGTTTCGGGCTCCCATATCGTATCGTTAAATACAAATGATGTTGTTAATGTAACGATCACTGCAACAAAAGCTATAAAGGTCATGGAAAAGGGAAGACCCATTGCCTGTCCACGTCTTTGTGCTTTCTGCGTGATTGCATACCTCGTAAAGTCAGGAATATTTAAAGACAATGTTGCCCAAAAACCAACTACTCCTGTCAATGCCGGGAAAAAATAATTATAAAAAGATGATGAATCCGTAAATTTTGATGGAACGTCAAATACTTGTCCAACACCTCCATGATCCTGCATCACCCATATAGCCCAACACAACAATGCAACAGAAGCAACGGGTAAGAAAAAAGCTTTAAACACAAGAAGCTTCCGGATACTATCAACACCACGATAGATAACATACATGTTCAATGCCCAGAATAACAGAAAACACGCCAGTGGCAGCGTTTGTGGAAACATTCCATGAATTTCGAGTTTGTCCAGATCAGGAAACCAAACCCTAATCAATCCATATAAAGATTTGCCCCCGATCCATGTCTGGATTCCAAACCAACCGCATGCAACGATTGCCCTTAATAATGCGGGAATATTTGCGCCTCTTGTTCCAAAACTTGATCTTACAAAAACAGGAAATGGAATTCCGTATTTAGCGCCGGCATGACCATTCAATATCATTGGCACCAATACAATCAGGTTTCCGATCAGCATTGTCATGATCGCCTGCCACCAATTCATTCCATCTTTGATCATTCCACTGGCAAGCTGATAAGAAGGAATACACAAACTCATGCTGATCCATAAAGCCGCATAATTCCACGTACCCCATGTTCGCTTTTCCTGTGAAACGGGTGCCAGATCTTCATTGATCAAAGAAGAATCGTTCATTTGCCGGGTTTAATTTTTTATGCTTAGGCGATATAATGTTCATCAGCAATTTTGATCGCTTCACTAATGATGGCAAGGCCCTCGTCTATTTGTTCTTTGGTAACACAAAGTGGCGGAGCAATAAAAATATAATTCCACCTCACGAAAGTGTACATCCCAAGCTCTCTGATCTTCGCTGCAACCTTATTCATCACAGTCATTTCATCAGGCTTTGCATTAAAAGGTGCCATTGGCTCTTTGGTATCTCTGTTCTTTACAATTTCAATACAACCTAAAAGACCAGTATTTCTGAATTCGCCTATCGAAGGATGAATTTCTTTCATTGCTTCAACTCGCTCCTCAACATATTTACCCATTGCAGCTGCATTCCCGATCAAACCTTCATCTTCATAAATTTTTAAAGTCTCTAATGCTGCTGCGCAACTAACAGGATGTGCGGAGTATGTTAACCCCAATGCTAAAACGGTATCTTCAAATTTCGAGGCGATCTTATCACTTACCATCAAACAACCGAATGGTAAATAACCACAGGTCAGGCCTTTTGCCATAGCAATCATATCGGGAACGATATCGTGATGCTCAAATCCAAACCACTTACCTGTGCGGCCAAATCCACTCATTACTTCATCCATGATCAAAAGAATTCCATGCTTGTTGCAGATCTCTCGTACTTTTTTTAAATACCCTTTTGGATATTTCAGACAACCGGAAGATCCACTTTCTCCTTCCAGTAATATTGCTGCAATATTATTGGGTCCTTCAAAAGCGATCATACGTTCCAGAGATGCAACACATTCTTTTAGCAAATTATCTTCTCCATAATTCCAGCGATACGTGATGGGAATATCAATATGAACAAAGTTGGGAGCTTGCTGAGCATCAACCGGCAACTTGCGCGGATCCCCACTTGCTGTCATCGCGCCGTTAGATGAACCGTGATATGATTGATAACGTGTAATTATTTTATGGCGACCTGTGTATAGCCTTGCAAGTTTGATCGCATTCTCAATAGAAGTTGCACCGCATAAAGTGAAGAATGCTTTGTTCAGATCACCCGGACAGATCTGTGCTAATTTCTTTCCTAACTCCCCACGCACTTTTGTTACACAACTCGGCGTAACGTAAGCTACTTCCTGCATTTGCTTCACAACCGCTTCAGTTACGCGTTGATTACCGTGCCCGATATTCACGTTCATTAATCCCGATGAAAAGTCAATGATCTTATTATCATCGTAATCGTATAGATATACACCCTCTGCGTATTTGACTGCGATCGGTGCTATTCCTTTTTGTTTGCTCCAGGAAAATAACGTGTAATCCAAATTGTCCTGAATAATGGCTGCTGCTTCAGACATTGTACTTGCTTTTTCGCTCATATATTTTCAAATTTTCTATGTTGGTTTTCATCAAAAGTAAAATAGCCAATAAATTTTTCTGTCTTTTTCACATGCAGGCTGTTGGCTTTATCTATTAAAGCATTCATGTTTTTTGCCTGGAATGGAACTCTTGCTATTCCTTCACTAAAAACAAATATTAAAGACTTGATCCTTTTAATGGTAGTATCCAATTTCTTTTTCATCGTCAGATACCTGACTTCCTGCAGGTCACTCCACAAATAATATTTTCCAGCTCTTGTTGAAGCTCCTATGTCATCAAATTCTGTTATCTGTTGTTTTCTGACATAGATAACCAGTATCACTGTGAAAACGATCACTAACACCGAAACGCTCAATAAAACAATGGCTGCTGTCATATGAGATTTAATATCTCTTTTTAGCTCATCCAATTAACGCCCGCTTCTGCGCTCCATTTTGTTGTGGACTTCTTCAATTTTGTCCAAAACTCAATTGAACTCTTTCCTGTAATATCACCCACACCAAACTTCGATTCATTCCATCCACCAAATGAAAATGGTTCGCGGGGAACAGGTACACCCACATTCACACCGATCATGCCTGCGCTCGCTCTATCAATTATATAACGAGCCATTCCACCATTTTGTGTAAACACGCTTGCGGCGTTACCGTACGGATTAGCATTCTCAATTTCAATTGCTTCATCAACTGTATTGGTGCGCATGATCGAGATCACCGGTCCAAATATTTCTTCTCTAGCAACACTCATTTCTGGCTTTACATAATCAATAACTGTTGGTCCAACATACGTTCCGTTCTCTTTACCGGCAACCTTTGCTCCTCTTCCGTCAACCAGGATCTTAGCACCATCCTTTTCTGCTTCACCAATATATTTTTCTATGCGTTCTTTACTTTCTTTATTGATAACTGCACCAAGATTTTCTCCCGGAATAATTTTTTTTGCCTCTTCACAGATCTTATCAATGATGGCATCAATATTTCCTACCCCGATCATTGCAGAAGCAGCCATACAACGCTGACCCGCACAGCCACTCATAGACGCGGCTACATTTTGAGCGGTCATTCCTGGAATTGCATCAGGCAACACCATCAGGTGATTTTTTGCACCCCCCAAAGCAAGCGCTCTCTTATAATTTGATGTTGCACGTTGATATACAATTTTAGCAACCTTAGTAGATCCAACAAATGATACTGCTTCGATTGCAGGATGATCACAAATGGCTTCAACGATCTCAACATCACCGTGTACGATATTAAATACGCCATCAGGGAGTCCTGCTTCTTTCAACAATTCAGCAAGCCTTCCACAACAAAGAGGAACTTTCTCTGAAGGTTTCATGATCATGCAATTACCAAGCGCAATGGCGTTTGGCAATGTCCAGTTCGGAACCATTGCGGGAAAATTAAATGGGACAATTGATGCAACTACTCCCAGGGGAACATGTTCAGTTCTGCATTCAACACCCTTACTCACTTCGAGGATCTCACCGGTGATTAATTGAGGTAATGAAGTAGCAAACTCTGTTAGTTCGATACATTTCTCTATTTCCGCAACAGATTCTCCATAGGTCTTGCCATTTTCTTCACTGCATAGTTTTGCAAGTTCTTCAAGATTTTTTTCGAGCAGGGTCTTATAACGAAAGAAAACCTGAACCCTTTCTTTTATCGGCATTCTGCTCCATGCCGGAAAAGCAGCCTTGGCAGCTTTAACAGCTTCATTCAGATCTTTTGACGTCGACATTGGAACAGTAGATAATAAATTACCATCAAGTGGTGAGATCACTTCTAAAGTTCGGTCTGATGAAGCATCAACAAATTTGCCATTGATGTAGTTCTGTGTTGGGTTGTATTTCATTGCTGGCAAGCTTTTTTGTGAAAAAATAAGGATGAAAATTAATGAAAAAAATGCAGATTATTGAGAAGGAACACAGATTTCTGATTGGCTCTCAATGTTGTTCTTCTCCCTCACAATGAACAAGTTTAACAGGCATTGCCTCAAATCTGATCTTATCCATATCACAACGCCAGGCTTTCAATACTTTATTATTACCTGATCTGGAAGTTTGAACCAGTGCAACAATATTGGTTGCTCCTTCATTGCCATTGTCACAATCTACAGTTTTGAATCTCCAGGAAGGTTGAACCTTGTTGATCATAATAACATCCAGAATATGATAGGGAGCATTTTGAACTTCGCGATGATTGAATACCGCCACGATTGTATTTGCCTTTTTGTAAACGTACACGAAGAATACCACTGTATCTCCCTCCGATACCTTAGACGATATAATTGAACCTTCAATGAATTTATAGCCATTACTTATCCAGCTTTTGTGATTATCATCCTGATAAGCCCGGCCTATGATATTTTTCAGTGGGCCTGCAAACTTTCCCTGTGCACAAACGACTGATGTACAAAACAACATACAAGAAGTAAAAAATAACCTGACCATTTGTAAATGTATTAATAATTAAAAAGCCGTTCATCAAAAATCATTTAAGAAGATTTGTTTTCCACGAAAACAATCGTACATTAGGATATTAACTAAAATTAAATGCCATGACCAAAACAATTTTACTTCTCGCAACGCTTGCCTGTGTTTCAGTTACAACCCAGGCCCAATCGAAAAAATCATCTTCAACCGCATTTGCCATTACTTCTCCACAAAAAGGAACAGGTGGGTGGAAAGATGTGCGGTTAGTTGACCTTACAACTGGTGAAGAAATTCAAACGGTTTTCAGATCCGGCCAGGATGTTGAGATCCTCAATCCAAGAACAGGAAGACCCGTTCAGAAAAAAGATGAAGCACTTGCAGCAGAACAAAGTGCAAAACAATCAACACAGATCTTTGTAGTTGATGCAAACAACAATGTTCGTCAGGTGTCACCTAATGAAGACATTTCTAAACTAAAAGAAGCTGGGAACAAAGTCATGGTTATCCGGAATGGGTACATGCAAAAACAATCTTATGATAATCCATTTGCAACCAATTCCGCAGCGATGGCTTATGACAAAAAGCATGACCGGTTATATTATACTCCGATGGGCATTAATCAACTTCGTTACATAGATCTAAAATCAAATACACCTAAGGTCTATTACTTCGAAGATGAAGCATTCGGATCTGTAAAAAATGTAGCGGACGTTGCAGGGCAGATCACAAGGATGGTCATTGCCGATGATGGTAAGGGATATGCGTTGAGTAATGATGCCAATCACCTGATGCAATTTACTACCGGTAAAAAACCAGAGATAGCAGATCTAGGTGCATTGACCGATGATGCGAACAGTAAGATCTCGATCCATCGCGGTGTTGGTGGGGACCTGATCGCTGACAATGCCGGCAATCTCTATCTTATAACTGCTTACAGAAATGTTTTCAAAATAAATATTGAATCTAAAACTTCAACTTACCTGGGACCGATCAAAGGCATTCCGGATATATATCAAACAAACGGAGCTGTAGTTGATGCAGACAACAAGATCGTAGTGTGTAGCGGAACCATAACTGAGAATTATTATCGTTTTGACATAAAAGATCTGCAGGCTGAAAAAATGACCAATTCCGGAAGTGTTTTCAATGCCTCCGATCTTGCAAACAGCAACATTTTAAAAGTAGATAAAAAGAAAGATGAGGAAAAACCAAAAGAAATAGTAGCTCCGATCGTAATTACACCACCACAGCCAGAAACGCCAACTATTGCAGAGAAGAGCAATAACATAGTTGTTTATCCAAATCCGGTAACAAATGGTATTGTAAAGATTTCATTTACTAATCAACCCGAAGGAAGATACAATATTCAAGTGCTGGATCTAGCCGGAAACCTGATCAGCAGCCAGGATGTGATCATCAGCGCCAAGTCGCAGGTGCAGGAGATCAAATTACCAGCAGCACTTGCGAAAGGAAATTATTTTGTAAAAGTGTCAGGTTCAGATAATGAAACTAAGTTGACAACCAAATTAAGCGTACAGTAATTAAAAAAATAACACCCATGAATAAGCCTTTCAGCAATGGAAGGCTTATTTATTTTCATTTTGTTTTGGGTAGTGTTGGTTGTAATTGTATTTTTGCACCCCTCGATTGAGAAGGAGAGGTGCCTGAGTGGCCGAAAGGGCCGGTTTGCTAAACCGTTGTACGGGCTTAAACCTGTACCGAGGGTTCGAATCCCTCCCTCTCCGCCGAAAAAAAATATTTACCGGCTTTTCGTTCGGGATGTAGCGTAGCCCGGTTATCGCGCCTGGTTTGGGACCAGGAGGTCGCAAGTTCGAATCTTGCCATCCCGACAACTTAAAAACCTTCCATAATTGGAAGGTTTTTGTATTTACCTTCTTCACTATTACCGGAATATTTTTGGGGTACTCCCGTATTAAATGACCCATCTTCCGTAGTAGGACTCAGGAAATACCCCGGAATAAGTGAATCAAGCTTAAGTTTGAGGTAACTCAGGTATTTAGTTCGTAAAACGGTTTTGATTTTTTACATAGCCGCAAGCTGTACTTTCTGTTGCAGTTCAAGTACGCTTTCTTTAAACAGGCTATCTGTATCCATCAGGTCTTTTACAGTCTGGCAACTGTGGATGACCGTGGTATGATCACGTCCTCCAAAATGTTCACCGATGGTTTTAAGTGAGTTCTTTGTAAATGCTTTTGCAAGGAACATCGTAATTTGTCTTGCCTGTACGATCTCACGCTTACGTGTTTTTTGCAGGAGCTTGTCATAAGGCACGTCAAAGTATTCGCACACCATTTTCTGTATGGCGTCGATTGTAATTTCTTTGCTAGATGATTTAACGAAGTTGCGCAGCACTTTTTTTGCTAATTCAAGATCAATTTCCCTCTTGTTTAGCGAAGATTGTGCCAATAATGATATCAATGCACCTTCCAGTTCACGCACATTACTATTGATATTATAAGCAATGTACTTCACCACTTCTCTCGGCATTTCCAATCCGTCATTTTTCATTTTCTTTTCCAGGATCTCGATTTTGGTATCATAATCAGGAACCTGTAGGTCTGCGCTCAATCCCCAGCGGAATCTGCTCAATAATCTTTCCTGAACACCTTCAAGGTCTTTAGGTGGTTTATCGCTGGTCAATATTAATTGCTTACCACTTTGATGCAAATGATTGAAAATCGAGAAAAATGCATCCTGTGACTTTTCAGCCCTGTTAAAGAATTGTACGTCATCTATAATCAATACATCTATCAACTGATAAAAATGTATGAAGTCATTGATGGCTCCATTGCGACCGTGATCAATGAACTGGTTTATGAACTTTTCAGAGCTTACATATAATACCACCTTATTAGGGTGCATTCTTTTTACCTCATTTCCTATTGCCTGGGCAAGGTGAGTTTTACCTAGACCTACGCCTCCATAAATAACCAATGGATTAAAGGATGTAGCGCCTGGTTTTTCTGCAACGGTTTTACCCGCACGTCGAGCCACCCGGTTACAATCACCTTCCACAAAGAAATCAAATATATAAGATTGATTAAGCTGAGGGTCGATTTGCATCTTCTTCAGACCCGGGATCACAAAAGGATTTTTAACTGGATTATTTATTACTAATGGAAAATCCATTTCGTTGTTTGAATATGATTTATAACCTTGCCCCGGAACGTCCATCGTCAGCGGTTTGTTCTTGCTGTTGCCACTATCCACCATGATACGATATTCCAAACGTGCTGCGTGACCTAATTCTCTCTTCAATGTTTTCGCAAGAAGAGAAACGTAATGCTCTTCAAGGTACTCATAAAAAAATTGACTGGGAACCTGGATGGTTAAAATTTTTTCTTTTAAGGCAACAGGCTTAATCGGCTCAAACCAGGTTTTGAAGTGCTGCCATTCAACAATGTCTTTGATGATCTCTAAACAATTCGCCCAAACTTTATCAAAAGCCTTCTCCATTAACCTTAAGCAATTTTATATTGAGTTAAGAATATTCAGTCCTGGCAACTTCTAAAAATCTCTATGGTTTTTCAATCAAAAAAATCTTTAGCAGGACAGCGAATATCGAATAAATTGTTGAAAAAAAAATTTTTTATTCACTTGTTTTTTAATCTAAAACCACAGTACCTAAAAATTATTTTTTTCAGATACAAAAATCATGCACTGGCGCTTGATTTCGTGTAGTTTTTAGACTACAATTCAATCTTTTACTTTGCAGTCATTTTTTTAAAAAAAAATTTATGGCAATATGCTAGCATTTTTAATTTTTTTTCACTATTGAGATACATCGATTTTGTTCGATGAGTGGAAGCAAGGTTTAAAGGTTTAATGGTCTGAGGGTTTTTTAAATTCATTGAGGAATAAAAAAATTTAGATTTAAAGAGTTATTGCACGATAGAATTTATTATAAATGAAACTTTTCAATTAATCTTATTTTAAGCTTCATGAATTTTTTAATATAGAAATTTTACAAGCTATTATTAAATTTTTAATCATTGCTTAATTATTCTCCAACCTTCAAACCTTTAAACCTTCCGTTTGACTTCAAAGGATAATTCTCCATCATTAACAATAACATTTCATCTAGAAATTATCTGTTATTTTTGAATTATAAAATCATTACCATGAGTTATGAATTGACAGGAAAACTGGTTGCCAAATTCGATACTGTTCAGCGCACGGAGACCTTTAAAACAAGGGAATTTGCAGTTGAAAAAACAGACGAGATCAACGGCCGTACCATTACAAACTACGTTAAGTTTCAATGCGTTCAGGATAAAACGACCATTATAGACAGGGTAAATGTGGGTGACGAGATCAAGGTCTATTTTAATATCAAAGGCACTAAGTGGGAAAAGGATGGAAAGGTCAATTATATTACTAACCTGGATGCGTGGAGAATTGAACAGATCATGCAACCTGGTGCCGCAAAAACATCCGACAGTGAATATTTAGAACCATTAGATACATTTTCATCGACTGCGCCTGATTCAGTTGATGACCTGCCTTTCTAATTGAAATTGCTTTTTGGATAAACACCAAACGCATGCAAAAAGAATTCAAACTTCGGTTGCTTCCGTCTGAAGCAACAAATGATGTCGCGATAAAAAAAATAGTATCGCAACAATCCGGTAAAAAAATTTCTTCTATAACCGGATTTCATATTCTTAAACATTCTATTGATGCAAGATCCAAAACCACATGGATCAATCTCACATTAAATGCTTTCATCGATGAGCCATATCATCAGCGATCGATCCGCAATTTTGAGTTCCTTGATGTAACCAAGGCAAATAGACAGGTGGTGATCGTTGGTGCTGGTCCGGCAGGTTTATTTGCCGCCCTGCAACTAATAGAATTGGGGATCCGACCGGTCATCCTTGAGCGAGGGAAGGACGTCCGCGCAAGAAGGCGTGATCTTGCTATACTTAATAAAGAAGGTGTAATAGATCCGGAAAGTAATTATTGCTTTGGAGAAGGCGGCGCGGGTACTTACAGTGATGGAAAATTATATACGCGAAGTAATAAGCGGGGCGACATCAATCGGATTCTTCATCTATTTGTTCGCTTCGGAGCCGAGGAAAAAATATTGTACGAAGCACATCCGCATATTGGTACTAATAAATTGCCCCATATCATTGTTGCCATGCGGGAGCAGATCACTGCTTGCGGGGGAGCAGTATTGTTTGAAAAAAAACTGATCGGTTTTGAATTCAATAAGGATAAGATAATTGCCGCCAGGACAGCTGACGGAGACTATATTAAAGCCGACTCATTCATATTAGCTACCGGACATAGCGCAAGAGATGTCTTTCAATTACTACACGACAATAAGGTACTCATAGAAGGCAAACCTTTTGCACTGGGAGTTAGAATAGAACATCCGCAATCTCTGATCGATTCCATTCAATATTCACATGGTCTTCACAACAATAATATATATAAACGACCAGATCTGCTGCCGCCGTCATCATATTCATTGGTGCAACAGGTCAGTGGCCATGCTGTATTTTCATTTTGTATGTGCCCGGGGGGCATCATTGCTCCGGCATCAACTGCTCCGGGAGAATTGGTAGTGAACGGCTGGAGTCCATCTAAACGGAATAACGAATTTGCAAATAGCGGTATCGTTGTACAGGTGGAAGAGAAGAATGTAATGGAGAATAGAAAATGGCCCTTCGACTCCGCTCAGGATGCCTTAAAATTCATGGAGTTTCAAAGTAGTGTTGAGCATAAATGCTACCAGGCAGGGGGTGGGAAGTTTGTGGCGCCAGCACAAAGGATGGTTGATTTTTGTAATTATACTTTATCCGGTAGTTTACCGGATTGCTCTTATCTGCCTGGAGTATATTCTTATAACCTAAAAGACGCGCTGCCTGGATTTGTCTACGATTCTCTTGTGAAGGCATTTCGTGAATTTGGGAAGAAAATGAAGGGATACCTGACCAATGAGGCTATAATTGTTGCGACAGAAAGCCGCACGTCATCACCGGTTCGAATTCCTCGCGATCCGGAAACATTGGCTCATCCTCAATATTCAAATTTGTTTCCATGCGGGGAAGGTGCCGGATATGCAGGTGGTATTGTGAGCGCGGCCATGGATGGAGAACGCGTTGCAAAAGCAGTACATTTACAACCTCAAAAAAAGAATTGATGAATATTCTCGAAGTCAGCAATTGTAAAAAATACTTTGCTACACAAAAAGCAGTCGACGATATCAGTCTTTCTATTCCTCAGGGAAGCATATTTGGTTTATTAGGACCAAACGGAGCTGGTAAGACAACATTGATCAGAATGATAACAGGTATCTTTTACCCGGATGCAGGAGAGATCAAACTCAAAGGAAAGATCTTCGATCCTGAGAATGACGCCCGCTACATCGGATACATGCCAGAAGAGAGAGGCCTGTATAAAAAGATGAAGATAGGCGAACAGGCAATGTACCTGGCACAATTGAAAGGCCTAAGCAAGAATGAAGCACTGACAAGGATCAAAGACTGGTTCAGAAGATTTGAAATGGAAAGCTGGTGGAATAAAAAAGTAGAGGACCTGAGTAAGGGAATGGGACAAAAGCTTCAGTTTGTGATCACTGTATTGCATGAACCGGATCTTATTATACTTGATGAACCATTCAGTGGACTTGATCCTGTCAATTCAAACCTGATCAAAGATGAAATATATCGCCTTGCCAAGAACGGAGCCACTATCATATTTAGTACACATAGGATGGAACAGGTGGAAGAGATCTGCGACCAGATTGTTTTGGTGAATAAAGGAAAGAAGATCCTTGACGGTACCGTGCAGGGCGTAAAACAGCAATTCAAGGAAAATCATTTCGGGATCGCATTGGACAAGATTCCTGAAAACCTGACCAGCAACATATTTGAAACCGTTGGAACAAACAAGAATGAACTGATCGTAAAGATAAAAGAAAGTCATTCTTCAAACGAAGTACTGAGTTATTTTATTAACAATGGAAGCGCTGTACTTTCTTATCGGGAAATGCTGCCTTCGCTCAACGATATCTTCATCAAACTCGTGGAAGGAACGCCAACTGCAAGACAATTCCAAAAAGTAGAATCTTAAATCAACACTGCATCAATCGGATAATATGAACAAGATATTATTGATCATTAAAAGAGAATACATCACAAGGATCAGGAAAAGAACTTTCATCATAGGAACGATCCTTTTTCCTGTCCTATACATGGCTTTGATATTTGGTACGGGTTATATTGCCCAGCAAAACAGGCAGAATCTGAATGTTGCTATCATTGACAGTTCAGGGTATTTCAGCAAAGAATTGATAGCATCTTCAAATGCCAAGGATAAGGATAGTTCTGCGATCTTTTCACTTGTTAATATGTCGAGAGACCAACTCGATGCCTCGTATGATTCACTGAATTTTGATGGTTATATTGTTATCCCTCACAATAAGGATTGGAAAGACTCATTGGCCAATCTGGATTTCAATACAAATAAGACTTTCGGATTTGGAACGCTTGCTCCCATGGAAACCAAATTAGATGCTATATGGAAAGAGATCAAAAATGATAGTTTAGGAATTGATGCAGCCAAAAAAAATATTCTTTCAAGAGGAGTCAGTTTAAGATCCACCAATAAGAAAGATAAGAACGCAGATTCTAACGCAGCCACTGTGATCGGTTATGTGTGCGGTTTCCTGATGTACTTCATTTTATTGTTGTACGGTTCTCAAGTCATGATGGGCGTTACTGAAGAAAAAACAAATCGCATTGCGGAAGTAGTGGTGTCGTCTGTAAAGCCGTTTCAACTGATGATAGGAAAGATCATAGGTATTGGAATGGTGGCACTCACACAATTCATGATATGGATAGCTTTCGTGTTTATTGTTTATAATTTTGGAAATTTCTCCGGCGGGAATGAATCAAGCACTATGGCGATGGCAGTGGGTAATGTGCAAAAGGTATTCACAAGTGTTCATATTGCAATCGTGGTGGGATGTTTCATCTTCTATTTACTGGCAGGATTCTTCTTTTATTCTTCCTTATATGCTGCTATCGGTAGTGCTATCAACGAAGACATGCGGGAAGCACAGTCATTGAGTTTCCCTATCACTATGATCATTATATTTTCTGTTGCACTGATGACACCCACGATATCCAATCCATCAAGTCCTTTAGCAGTTTGGGCAAGTATCATTCCATTCAGTTCACCTATTGTAATGATGGTCAGGATACCGTTCGGCGTACCGAATACGGTTCCATTATGGCAACTAGGTTTATCGATGGTTTTACTGGTCGCAGGATTTCTTTTCACCACATGGTTTGCTGCAAGGATCTACCGCACAGGTATATTAATGTATGGTAAAAAACCAAGTTGGAGGGAAATGATAAAGTGGGCGTTTAGAAAGTAGCTAGTTGATAGTTGGTAATTAGAACGGCAATACGAACTATCTACTATCAACTTCTCAAGCTTGCTCTGCTACCGGCGCCTTCCCTTTTTGGGCTTTTTCAATTGCTTTATTCAATTCATCACCGATGTACTTACTGATGATCTTCCAGCTGAGAATACCTATTCCGATCGCTCCACCAAGCATGAAACCTATGATCGCATAAAGCATTTTTGACTTTTGCGTAACGTCATAAGGCGGATCTGGCAGGTCAAGTGCTTCAATGATCGGAGTTTCTTTCTGGAGTTTGTAAGCTGCAGCTTCCCGGTTGTTTACAGCATAATAATATTGTGATTGGACAGTTGATTTATCCTGCGCAAGGTTTTGTTTGGGGAGACTGTACCGCTTCAGCTCTTCATTAGTGAAGAAAGTACTTTCATCGAGTGCGATCGCACGACTATCCAGCTTATTCAGAACAACAAGGAGGGAATCCGCTTTCTTTACAGCGAACTCATAGTCGATCTGCGCTTTCTTCTTTTTTAATTCAATATAAAAACTCGAAAGCTTTTTTATGTAAACATTTGTAATAATTCCAACAAGGCTATCACTGGAATTAGTAAAATAAAGTTCAAGGATACCATTCTTGTTGATCTTGGACTGGAATCCCGCTCGCAATAAATTGCTGCCGATATTAATGAGCTGCTGACTATCTGTTGGCATCCTGATCTCCTGGTTTTGCATGAACCCGGTATGCTTGTTGTTTTCCTCAATCAATAATTGTGATACTGTCTTGTTTCCATAGCTTTCAATGCGTTCAACAGCAACTGCATCGCGGGTGCGACGGCTCGTAGCAAGTTCAAGTATGTTGATGGATGCCTCGCCACTAAACGATTTGGGTGCCTCTGAAAGTCCCAGCAGATTACTAATGGTTGAACTCGATACAGTATTGTCCGTGGTACTATTAAGAGGAAACACTGTTGCTTTGGCAGTATAAACCAACAGACTACTTTTTGCGGCCAAATAAAACCCTGCCGCGAAAATGAGCGCCAGGCCAACTATTAGCCAACTGTACTTTTTAAAGCGATGAAGTAATTTTTGTATCAGTTCAAGGTTTGTCATTGGCTTTCAGATAATTTACAGCTTCACTAATATTTTTGCAATAACAGCAGCTGTTACAACAGGAATAATAGATAGAATTATTTGTTGCGCCACATCACTCGCTCCTTTTCCTTCAGGTCTGAACGGCACATTGACCGTACTCCCCTGTTCCACCTTAGGATAAAAATGTATAAAGAACCAGGTATGCGTTCGTCTGCTCTTTCCATTGGCATATTGAACATAGATCCGGCTTCGCCATGGTCGCTGTCCAAATCCTCCGGCTTTATCTATGTAATATCCAACGTTCGTATGCTCTTTATCAAAAGTAAGTTTGATGGGAGCCTGCACTGTTCCTTTTACACTAACAAATGGGTTGATCTCAGGTACAAAGATGATATCTCCGTCCTGCATCACCACATCATACTTTGAGTTCTTGTATTTTAACGCGCGATAAAGATCGATGCTAACGGGTTCCGGAAGAGTATCTGTAACTTCCGTGTGGATCGTGTCCAGTTTGATATTACCAGCAGAATCCACGATGCGGTTGATCTTCGTCGTTACATTGTCCCGGAAAAATTGCGTCTTTTTCCTGTAAAGAATAGCACCACTCAAATCAGCGTTTTCTTTCAAGCCTCCTGCCCTTTCAATATAAGAGGAGATACGTTCGTGTTTATCCAATCTGGGGTAGGGACCAGGATATTTCACCAGGCCATTTATCTGTACCAATTGTTGCAATTCAAAAGTTGGATTCTTACGTACGTATACCTGATCATAAGGTTTCAAAAGAATACTCGCTGAAACGCTATCAAGTTCCAGCTCCGGTGTTATGCGAATACTGCGGATGACAGTGCGGGTTGGCGTTTGCATGTGCTTTGCAGAATCAATATCTACGATGCTGGATATTTCGATCCTTCCGAATTCAGCTGATTGTTTTAATCCTCCCGAGAGATAAAGCAGATCCTGTAATGTCATACCACCATATTTATTGACCTTCCCTTCTTTCTTTACTTCTCCAAAAATTTCGACATATTGTCTTTCTGCGAAATCATTTGCGTTGAACAACAATACCTGATCATTAGCAAACAACTCAACATTATATTTACTGGAGGTATCGTTCTTACCAATGTCAGAAAGATTTACTTCGATCTTATTCGCCTTTATGTTTGTACTGTCTCCACCGCCTCGGAAGATATAGGCCCTCGGCAAATATGTATTCCGGGTAATCCCTCCCGCTCTGTTGATCAGGTCAAATAGCCTATCACCTTTCCTTATCTCATACTGTCCGGGATAGGATACCTCTCCTTTCAATTCTACTTTATTCATCAAGCCTGGATTTACAGCGATAACTTTAACAATATCGCCATCAACCAGTGGAAAATCTTCATATCTGAGACGCGGATCATTTGTGGGATTGATGATCGCAGTTGCATTCACATCTTTGATCACCTGCTTTTCCAATTCTGTACGATACACTTTAACTCCGCTGGAAAACGCGTCTCGCAAAAGACCACCACTGTATTTCAACAATGCCTTCATCCCTTCATCTCTTTTTAACTGATAAAACATCGGGCGCTTCCATTTCCCTTCAGCCTTCACTTTTTTCTGTACAGTTTGTACAATCACAAAATCATTATTGTCCAGATAAATATGTTTTCCAAAATCACCTGTGGTGAGATATTTATAAACATCCAATTCGTCGATGACCCTCCCATTTCTTTTGATCTGAATGTCTCTTAGATCCGCCATATCGGTAGGACCACCGGCAAGGGCGATCACATTAAATGCATTGGTAAATGCAGAAACCGTAACGGGACCTTGTGTATTTACTTCGCCCACAACATTCAACGTTATAGTACGTGGTTGTCCGAGTGAAACCGTGATATTGGTAGAAGGTGGTATATAAGATTTGAATCTCCTGGTGATCATTGATCTGACATTGTCAAATGTGAGTCCCTGAAGATAGATCTTACCTAATCCCGCAGGAAAGATAGATCCGTCGCGGGCTACAACGTATTCAAGTGTTGCCTCTGCACCATTCCAGAGTGATACAATAATGTGATCATACACACCAATCGGATAATCCAGCGGAGGAGTTGATAATTCAGAGATTGAAGCTACTACTCCACCTCTGAACAGATTCATTCCATAAGTATCTTCTGTTTTATTAACTGATTGCGGTGTGTTCTCTTTTACCAGGCTATCTTTCTCAAGATGATTTTTTTGAAGGTTGATGTCTTTTCCAAGCGTTTTGGTTTCAGGAGGATTTTTGTCTTTTAATATCTCGTAGAGTTGACCCGGTGGGTATTGAGTACCTGGTTGCTGTTCTCCTAAACTCGGATCTTTAATAGGTGGTTGACCATTAACCTGTGCAAGAAGAAAAAAACAATTGAAAACTAAAAGCAGTAAGGAAAGAAATGTTGCTTTTTTTAAATACAGTTTTGGCAGCCCGTTTTTTACTGGCATTCTTAGTGGGTTAGTTAAAAAGATAGACTCTGTTATCAAAGTTAGTAATTTATTTCAGTGGCTGCAGCAGTTTGGCTTCAAACTCATTCCACACTTCATTCACAATTTCAGCTGCCGGTTTTATATTTTTAATGAGTGCACTCACCTGTCCTATTTCCAATTCGCCTTCTTCAAGATCACCTTCAAACATTCCCTGTTTTGCCCTTCCCCTGCCCAGCAATTCTTTTAGTTGGTCTGCAGATGCTCCATGTTGTTCTGCGGCTTCAATTGTATTAAAAAACTTATTCTTTATCATACGAACAGGCGTCAGTTTTTTTAATGAAAGCTGGGTATCTCCTTCCTTGGAATTGATCACCATTTCTTTAAAATTTGCGTGTGATGACGCTTCCGGACTGGCGACAAACCTGCTTCCCATTTGAACTCCATCAGCTCCCAGCGCCATAGCGGCAAACATTTGAGTGCCGGTTGCTATACCACCTGCTGCGATCACCGGAATGTTAACCGCTGAACAAACTGCAGGGATCAAAACCATCGTGGTTGTTTCTTCCCTTCCATTATGCCCACCTGCCTCAAAACCTTCAGCTACTACTGCATCACAACCCGCTTCCTGGGATTTCAATGCAAACTTGCTGCTACTTACAACATGCACCACGGTTATTCCTTTTTCCTTTAACATAGGCGTATAGGTTTTGGGATTCCCCGCCGAAGTAAAAACGATTCTCACTCCTTCCTCAATAAGGATATTGAAATGTTTGTCAATTTCAGGATACAACAAAGGAACATTTACTCCGAAAGGTTTAGAAGTTGCTTCTTTGCATTTGCGAATATGTTCCCGCAGAGTGTCCGGATACATGCTGCCGCTGCCGATGATTCCTAATGCACCAGCGTTGCTGACTGCACTGGCAAGTCTCCACCCGCTGGCCCAGATCATACCCGCCTGCACGAGGGGATAATCAATTTGAAAGAGCTTCGTTATCCTGTTTTCCATTTGCAGTTAATATTGTTTCCAAATATCTACACAAAGAAACAGAAAGTACTTTGAAACGCAAAGTACGGGAGAATATTTTGTTTAGGCAAAGAAATTATTGGAAAAATAGTAATTAGGAAAGGCCCTACCCTTTTGATCCACCGCTTAAATCAATGGCTGTATTATCGCCGATATTGAGGCTACGGTTCACGCCGCGAACCTCGGCATCGCTTCCGATAAGGGAATTATTCAATACGATCTCCTGGAGTTTGGAGTAGGCTCCAATGATCGAGTCTTTGATGATCGCGTGGTTGACACTTGCGAATTCGCCAATTGCTACGTGCGGGCCGATAACTGAATTTTTAATATCGCAGCCTTCAGCAATGCTCACGGGTGGTATGATGATAGTATTCTCAAATGAATGTTTTTCGGCAATATTTCCACCGAATTTTTTCAGCAATGTTGCATTGGATTCGAGCAGACTTTCTTTCTTGCCACAATCAAACCAGTTAGTGACTTTGAGGGCCTGAAACTTAGCCCCACTTTGGATCATGCATTCCAGTGCATCTGTCAGATTGAATTCATCGTAACTCTTGGTTTCTGTAACAATTATTTTTTCAAGACAAGAAAAAAGAAAATCTGTCTCGCGGATCTTATATACACCTACCAACGCCATATTACTTTTTGGAATAGCGGGTTTTTCTACAACACGACTAATGAATCCGTCTTCTTCAATTTCAGCTACACCAAAATTTCTTGGATCATCTACCCTTTTCACTCCCAGCATGGAATAAGGTGAATTCATCATTTCCCTGACATCATATTCAGCGATCGTGTCGCCTAATACTATCAATACTTCATCGGTACCTACTATTTCCCTTGTCAGGTCTATGGCGTGCCCGGTTCCATATCTTTCACTTTGCTGGATGAATCTGCAATTCAGGTGGGGATACTGAGCTTCTACATAATCCTGGATCTTATCACCAAGATAGCCTATGATGAAAATAAAATCATTGATCCCGGCCTCATGCAGTTGGTCCACAATAATACTGAGTATTGTTTTACCTGCTAAGGGAATCAATGCCTTGGGTTGTGTGTAAGTATGCGGTCTCAGCTTGGTGCCAGCGCCCGCTACCGGGATGATTGCCTTCATTTTTATTAAAAAGGGGTGTAAATGTAACAAAGTTTGGGTAATAGGCTACTTATATTTGCGTAACTCAATTTTTACATATGCAAAAAGACACTGCTGTATTTGATATCATACATAAGGAACTTGATCGTCAACGAAAAGGAATTGAACTCATTGCCTCAGAGAATTTTACCAGTTTGCAGGTAATGCAGGCGATGGGTACATCACTCACCAACAAATATGCGGAAGGATATCCTGGCCGTCGTTACTATGGCGGATGTGAGTTTGTGGATGAAGTGGAACAACTGGCAATTGATAGGATCAAGCAGGTATTCAATTGTGAATATGCAAATGTGCAACCACACAGCGGAGCGCAGGCAAATGCTGCATTGATGCTGGCGGTATTGCAACCAGGTGATAATATTCTGGGATTGGATCTGAGTATGGGTGGACATTTGACACATGGGTCTCCGGTGAATTTTTCCGGGAAATTATATAAGCCCAATTTTTATGCGGTAACTAAAGACACGGGGAGGATTGATTATGATTCTCTGGAAGCAAAGGCAAGGGAAGTAAGACCAAAATTGATCATAGCAGGCGCAAGTGCCTATAGTCGCGATATTGATTATGCAAGGATGAGAGCAGTGGCTGATGAGATTGGTGCGTTGTTGATGTGTGATATGGCCCACCCCGCCGGGTTGATCGCAAAAGGATTATTGAGTTCTCCTTTCGATCATTGTCATTTTGTAACAAGCACTACACATAAGACATTGAGAGGACCCCGTGGCGGTATTATCCTGATGAAAAAGGATTTTGAAAATCCATTTGGCTTAAAAGATTTGAAAGGTAATATTCGAATGATGAGCAATGTGATCGATATGGCCGTGTTTCCCGGCACACAGGGAGGTCCGCTTGAGCATGTGATAGCTGCAAAAGCTGTTGCATTTGGAGAATTGCTTACAGATGAATTCACAGATTATGCCAGGCAGATCGTGATCAACGCGCAGGCAATGGCAAAAGCATTTACTGATCTTGGTTACAATATCATCTCAGGAGGAACCGACAATCATTTAATGCTGATCGATCTTAGAAATAAAAATATTACAGGTAAAAAAGCCCAGGAAACACTTGATAAAGCACACATTACTTTAAATAAGAACGCTGTACCGTTTGATGACAAAAGTCCATTTGTTACTTCCGGTATTCGGGTAGGAGTACCGGCGATCACTACGAGAGGAATGACAGCTGCGCATATGGCAGATGTAGTCGGGTTTATAGATAAAGTGCTGATGAACCTGGATAGCGAAGCCATCATTAAAGAAGTTCAAAATGAAGTGATGACATTTATGTCGCAGTTCCCTTTATATCCTGAATTACTATAAATGCCATAAATATGGTATTGCTTCTTTCAAACCATACCTGATCTCCCTAAAATTTCACTAAAAGCTGGGATTGTAGAGGCTTTGTCGTGAGGATAGTTTTGTTGCATCAAAAATTAATGCAATGAAACAGATATTATCCTTCGCCATTTCCTTTTTCCTGATCCAGGCATTTGCTTTTGGTCAGGAGCAAGAAAATAAACAAGACAACAGATTAACTCCACGCGAACTCACGATCCCCACTTCGCCTTTGTTTGACCTGATGGGAGTATCTCCAAGCCAGGTAGCTAGAAATGCAGATATTAAGGATTTCAAAGTTGACTGGTCATTTAAAAATTGGCGTATTAATCCCAACCTATCAATCGAAGCCCAACCAGTTTGGGAACTATTTTACAACAGAAAAAATATTGAAAAGTATCAGCATGCAAGCAGATTTCAGAGAATCATGGCATCCCTTGATGTTTCACTCGGAACAATCCAGACTGAGACAAGCGATCGTCGCATTGGAGGTGCTTTGAAGATCAATTTGTACAAACAAAAGGATCCGTTGCTAATCCTTGATGCATATGGCGATGTTGAGAAAAAATTCTCTGAAGAATTAACAACATTAAAGGTAAAAGAAAAGGAGATCCTTGCTGCCCTGGATTCTATTACAAGACCAGATCAGTTGAAAGCAAAACGGGAAGAGTTACGCAATAATGATGTTCAACTCGCAACTTTTTATAGTCGTCGTAATGCCGCGATACAGGCAAATGCAGCTCAATTCGTTACTGTCAATTGGAACGCGGCATATATCGATTTTGCCTTTGGTAAAATATATACATATACAACGGATAGTTCTGGTTCCCTAAGAAAACTTCAGTTGAATAGAAACACAGCAAATGGCCTTTGGTTGAATTTTGGTTTGGGTTTGGGTAAACGCGGAATGGTCTCAGGTCTTGTTCGCACTTCATTTTACCAGGAAGAGGTCACATTTACGTTGAAGGATGACACTGATGGATCAGAAACTACACAAACAGCAATTGCAGATAATAAATTATTCAGCTTCGGTTTGAATTTCCGCTATGGTGGTCCCATCTACAATTTCTTCGCAGAATTCATCCGTGAAGGCAAAACCCTGAAAACACCGATCGAAGCACTGAATGATGCATTTACTGCACCCGGTGGAAAAACCGTTGTGACCAGTACCGTCAAATGGGATATCGTTCACCCTTATACAATCAATTTTGGCGGTGACTGGCGCATCAGCAGCTTTCCAGCACAGTGGGATCCGAAGCTTGGAATTCACGTGACTTGAAGTCGCGGC
>JADMIO011432733.1_pt1 | contig 104888 bp, 107 predicted proteins | sample 8958161 | NCBI WGS metagenome assembly JADMIO01 (sample SAMN16585339, study PRJNA669376) | soil metagenome | isolation source: Crop rotation soil | place: USA: Cullars Rotation, Alabama | collected 2011 | reverse complement strand
CGCGACAACTTGTCCACGTGGAATTCTAAGCTTAGGATCCCAATGTGCTGGAAAGGACTTCGAGAAAGTCGCCACGGTAACGCACAGAAACTTTTTCCCCGGTAAAATGACCGCGTCCATCCACGGGCGCGTTTGCCTGTGCCACGAGGAAATTCTCTTCGCGATCGGCAGTGAGATAGTCTATGCCATCCGTTACACGGCCCTTTTCCACTTTGCGATATGGCGTCTCGATAAACCCAAACTCATTGATGCGCGCGAAAGTGCTCATCGAACTGATCAGCCCGATGTTTGGACCTTCCGGCGTTTCGATCGGGCAAATGCGGCCGTAATGGGAGGGATGAACGTCGCGCACTTCGAATCCAGCGCGCTCCCGGCTAAGTCCTCCAGGACCGAGAGCCGATAAACGCCGCTTGTGGGTCAATTCAGCAAGCGGATTCGTCTGATCCATGAACTGCGAAAGCTGCGATCGACCAAAGAAATCTCGGATAACCGCGCTAAGCGCTTTTGGATTAATGAGCTTCTGCGGCGTCATACCGTCAACGTTGATGTCGAACAGCGTCATGCGTTCCTTGACCAACCGCTCTGTGCGAGCAAGACCCACGCGGCATTGATTCGCGAGTAGTTCGCCCACTGTCCGCACTCGCCGGCTCCCCAAATGGTCAATATCGTCGAGCGTGCCTTCGCCCCGGCGCAAATTGATCAAATACTTAATTGCCGCGATAAAATCTTTGTCGGTCAAGATCCGCTCAGTAGAATCGACGTTGATCCCGAGTTTTTGATTAATCTTGTAACGGCCAACCCGTCCGAGGTCATATTTTTTAGGATCGAAAAAGAGTCGTTTAAGCAACGCTCGGGCATTGGCCACCGTCGGAGGGTCGCCGGGACGAAGGCGTCGATAAATATCCTTCAACGCCTCTTCCTGGTCGTGCGCCGGATCTTTTCTGAGCGCCTTCACGATTGTGTCATCGTTCGAGATGTCGATTACCTTCACCTCGTTAATCTTGAGCGCCATGATTTGGCGAACAGTCGCCAGGGTAAGCGGTTCAAACGCGCGCGCCACAGTCACCTCACCATCCCGAACATCCGCGATGAGCACCTTGGTCGCCAGCTTCTCTTCGTCGAGTTTCTCGCTCAGCTTGAGGTTCTCGATGTTGTAGAAAAGTTTGATGACGTCTTCGTCAGAGCCGTAACCCAGCGCACGCAGGAAAGTAGTGGCGAGAAACTTTCGACGCCGCTTGCGTCGATCGAGGTAAATGTAAAGAAGATCAGCGGTATCAAATTGCACTTCAATCCAGGAACCCCGGTCTGGAATGATTCGGAAGCTGTAGAGCACCTTGCCGTTAACATGAACCGTCGATTCGAATGCGATCCCCGGAGAGCGATGCAACTGGCTTACGACCACGCGCTCCGCGCCGTTGATGACGAAAGTGCCCTGCGGCGTCATCAGTGGGATTTCGCCCATGTACACTTTTTCTTCCTTGGTCCCTTTCTCTTCACGCAACTGGAATGTCACATGCAACGGCGCGCTGTATGTCTGTCCCTCCCGTTGCGCTTCCAGAGCCTTCAGTTTCGGCTCGCCGATATCATAATGACTGAAATCCAGCACCGCTTTCTCATCGTAGCTTTCGATCGGGAAGACTTCCTTGAATACAGCCTGGAGCCCCTGATTTTTCCGCTTTGAATAGGGGACGTCTTTCTGAAGGAAATCGATGTATGAATTGGCCTGAACCTCAATCAGATTTGGAGGTTCGATGCCTTCCTTGATGCTTCCAAAGTAAATGCGTTCCGACATAGTCATTAAGCTCAAGAGCTAAAACCTCGCAACGACACCCCAACTGCAGCCGACGTGGGCAAGATTTTTACCAGTTCAGCGACGAGCGAAGGGCGTAAAAATGACACCAAAATAGCGGTCTGTCAAATCGATGACCCCTGTTTTGCTGCCAATTTCGTGCTCTACCGTTCGAATGCCGCGTTAAAATAACTTCTGCCTAGCTCTTAACCACACCAATCTTACTGGACAATCCGTCCCTGCGCAAGTTGTTTATTCGCAGCGAACGGCCCAAAAAAACCGATTCTTTACTTGACTTCGACTTTCGCACCGGCGGCCTCGATCTTTTTCTTCATCTCATCCGCCTCCTGCTTCGTCACGCCTTCCTTGATTGTTTTGGGTGCTCCCTCAACCAGCGCCTTTGCTTCCGCCAGGCCAAGTCCCGGAACGGCGCCGCGGACCTCCTTGATCACAGCGATCTTGTTTGCCCCCATTTCTTTAAGGATCACGTCGAAGGTAGTTTTCTCCTCCGCCGCCGGAGTTGTCGCTGCACCCGGTGCGCCCGCAACAGGGCCTGCCGCGAGTGCCACTGGCGCGGCGGCACTCACGCCCCATTTTTCTTCAAGCTGCTTCACCAATCCAGCAATCTCCAGCACCGACAGGCTGCTGAGTTGCTCCACCAATTTTTCTGTATCTGCCATTTTATTTTTCCTCCAATTGCCGCCTCCGAAGGCCTTCGAAGAATTAAAGCCGACAGCCATCGGCTCGGACAGTTTTCGTTTACTGTAGCCGCGGCCCTGCGGACCGCACGCGTCGCACAGCGACGCGGCTACAAATCTTTTATGCGCTCGCCTCCGTTGGTTTTCCTTCTTTTTGAGCTTTTGCATTGAGCAACCGCGCCAAAGCCGAGGCTGGTTCGTTCAGTAAACGCACCAGTTTTGTGGCAGGCGACAGGAGCAGCCCCAACAATTGCGCCTGCAACATTTCGCGCGGTGCTAATTCCGCCAGCGTTTCCAAATCAGCAGTCGAAAGAACAGCGCGATCAACAAAGCCAAGCTTGAGCGCGGCGATTTTAAATTCCGTCGCGAAGGCCTTAAAAATTTTTGCTACTGGCGCTACATCCCTTTCGCCTGTGACAACAGCCGTTTGGCCAATCAACTGGTCCCACACGTCTGGGAAACCAGAATCCGCCATGGCACGCTTCAGAAAATTATTTTTTACCACGTGCATTTCAGCGCCCGTCGATGCCAACCGATTCCGTAATTCGGTGAAATCAGCCACCTTCATATGCTGATAATCGGTCACAAGGACAAAAGGCGACTCTTTCAATTTGTCGGACAGTTCCGCAACGATGCTGGCTTTCTCCGGTCTCATGTTTCGCTCATTCCTTAGACGTTCAAATACGGCGACGGATCGATGCGGACGCCCGGAGACATGGTCGCACTGATTGTCACTCCTTCAAGGTAGCGACCTTTCGCTGTGGCCGGACGAGCCCGCACAACGGCTTCGATCACTGCATTTCCATTTTCTACCAAGGCTTTTTCTTCAAACGAAAATTTTCCGACCGGCACCGCCACATTGCCATTCTTGTCCAGCTTGAATTCTACGCGGCCTGCCTTCACTTCCTGCACTGCTTTCGCGGTGTCGTCGGTCACTGTTCCCGTCCTGGGATTCGGCATTAATCCGCGCGGTCCAAGTACCTTTCCGAGCTTCCGAACTTCCGCCATTGCCGCAGGTGTAGCAATCGCAACATCAAAATCCTGAAAACCTTCCTGGCATTTTTGGATCAGATCTTTCATGCCAACAAATTCGGCGCCAGCTCCGTCGGCAGCCTTGGCCGCCTCACCTTCCGCAAAGACAAGCACACGCACCTGTTTGCCGCTACCATGTGGAAGCGGACAGGTCCCGCGCACCATTTGATCGGATTGCTTTGGGTCAACTCCGAGCCGGAAGGAAACCGTCACGGTCTGATCAAACTTCGTCGGCGGAAACTTCTTCAGCGTCGAGACAGCGTCGGCAAGATTGTAACTCTTGCTCCGGTTCACTTGCTCGGCAGCTGCGCGATAACGTTTGCTTCGATTTCTTTGCATTTATGTGCAGTTCAAATGCCCGGTCGCTTGCAAACCAGGCTCCTGCTTAAAAATTGTCCCGCTCAAATCCAGCTGGCGGGACACGGAACGTAGCGGCTATCTTCGGCTTGTCAAAGTCTCGCATTAACAAATTGCAACGTTAATCCACGGGCTCTGAGACATCCGGCAAGCTTGTGGCTTCGGCGGTTCCTTGCGACGCGGATGGGCCTTGCCGGATGATTTTGCCTTCTTTCATGACGAACGAGACGCGTTCGGTTGCGGTAATGTCGGAAGTCGGATCGCCCGGGATCGCAATGACATCGGCCAGTTTCCCTTTCTCCAAAGTCCCGACTTTTTGCCCTATACCGAGAAGTTCAGCGTCGTTTGCCGTCGCGGATTTCAGTGCGTCGATTGGCTTCATACTGAGATCGACCATCAACTTGAATTCTTTCGCGTTTTGTCCGTGTGGATAGACAGCGGCGTCCGTTCCAAATGAAATCTTGATGCCCATGGTAACCGCATTCCGAAACATTTCCGACCGAGCGGCTGTGGCCGCTTTCGCTTTCGCCTGCAATGCCGGCGGGTAATTGTTGAGCTTGCTCATGATCCACTCCGACGCCATCAGCGTTGGGGTGAGGAACGTTCCTTTCTTTTTCATCATCGTCAGCGTTTCCGGTTTCATAAACGAACCGTGCTCAATCGAATCGACGCCCGCCTCGATCGCTTCGCGCGCTGCCTGATCGCCGTGACAATGCACGGCGACTTTCTTGCGCAGCCGATGCGATTCATCGACCAGCGCCGCCATTTCCGCCGGCGTTAACTGCGGCGCATCGACTTCGTCTCCGATTGAAAGCACGCCGCCGGAGACTGCGGCCTTAATAACGTCCGCGCCATTTTTAACTTCAAACCGCACCGCCTTTCGGATTTCGTCGGGGCCATTCGCGATCCCATCCGTGTAATCCGGTTCGCGACCGAAAAGAAAATCACGAAACCCGTTTGTCGGATCAAAATGACCGCCAGTGGCGCCGATTCCTTTCGTCGCCACGAGCATCCGCGGTCCCACAATGACGCCTTTGTTGATTGAATTGCGCAGCGCAACATCGACGAATTCGCGGCTGGCAACAAAACGGCTGCCCAAATCGCGCACGGTGGTGAAACCCGCTTCGACGGTCGCGCGTGCAAAGGCCGTCGCGCGGATCGCCTGTTCGGACACGTTTAGATCGAGCTCGTGCAATCGGCGCTCGTTGTAATTGCCAGAGAAATCGGCGGTCAAATGTGTATGCGCATCCATGAAGCCGGGCGAAAGCGTCGCATCGCCCAGATCGATTACCTGCGCGTTGCTCGGAATCGGCAAATTGCTCCCGGCATCGACAATCTTATCGCCCTGCACGATTACCACGCCGTTTTGCACGAGCGCATTCGATTTACCGTCAAAGAGTCGCGCCGCTTTTAGTACGATCTGTTGATCGGCAGCCTGCGCCGCGATTTCCAAGCATAAGAAGATTACAAGAACACGAGAGGTAATTTTCATTCTGCTCGTTTAGAAGCAATCCGCCACACTGGCAAGAAAGGAATGGGCGAACATGGCGATCCCACTCTTGGAGGAACACATTTCTAAGGGTTTTGGAGTTTTGCTGTGCTTTGTGCAAGGCCCTCTTGCGCCGCGGCGAGGTTGGGATCGAGTGCGAGAGCTTCTTTGAAGGCAATAATGGCGCGCGCATGTTGATTGAATGCCGCGAGATAACGCCCGCGGTTGGTCAGCATGCTGGTGTAGGCAGGCAAGATTTTGAGGTTTACCACGTCATCCTTCTCATACCGCACGGTCCCGTCAGCCAAACCCCGGGTCTCGAGCCGTAGGTCAGGCGAATCATGAAAGCTTGAGTCATTCGTAATGTTAAAAACGAGGCCCTCCGGAACAAGCTGGTAGTTTTGCGAAAGCCACTGGGTCACTGCGCCGTTTGTGGTGTCGGGCAACAGCAAATCCCTCGTCACGTAAACCGGCCCGACTCCGTTCTGGTTCGTCACAATCGACTGAATCATTTCTAAAAACGACGTGTTGATTTTTTGGGTGAGCAACGCATTGCTCCTAAACGCCGCGGGATCGCGTTCCCACGCTTTGAGGTCTTCGACAAATGCTTCAATTTTTTCGCGCGAGCGTTCGATCAAATCAGGGTAAGTGCGTCTTAGATAATCGAAATACCACGAGCGCCGCAGCAGATTAACATCGATAACTTTTACATCTCGCCGGCGCTGTTCTATCTGCTGCGCATAAAACATCGGGGACGCGACCTGCCAGTCTTGTGTAAGTAAAAGCCCATTGGGCTCGATCGCCCTGAACAGATTTTCAACGTAATCATGCGCGATGAAGTAATCCCTGCGGTCGTTGAATGACCAGTTCGCCGCGAACGCTGTCGAAGATATAAGGAGAACAGCGATTGCAGCGACACCGAACGATGTCCGCAGGGACATGGATTTCGCAGCAGTTAGCTGGATCAACCAACGGATACCGAAACTAGCAGCAAGCGCGGTGGCGATAAATACCGGCAGATAGTACGCGTCCTTGTCCTCCGCGATTTCGTAGCTGAAGTCGTATGCGAAATTTGCGATGACGATAAACAACAGAAACCAGAAAGTTGTTCGGTCCTGCCTGTAAGCGGTGACAAAACCCGCCAAAGCAAGCACCAGTGACAAAGGCAGCCACGCAAATCCGAACTCGCGTAGCAGCATTCGGAAAAATTCAACGAACTGCGTTCCCATCATCGTCGGAGTGAACGAAAGGAACACCTGATATTGTCTGCCGGTGATGTGCCACCAGATTTCTTGCAGCGAACGCGGATTGCCCCAGTTGATAAGAGGCGAGCGTGACGCCGCAAACGGCAAATAAGCATACGCAGCGACCATGGCCGCAATTGAAATCAGCGCGGCGTAGAGCAGACGGCGGCTCGTAAAAAATCTGACACCTTGAGTCCTGAAAACGATAACGGCTACAGCCGGAAGTGTGAGTCCCACTGTGACGTGATGATCGCCCAGCGCCAAGCCAAACACCGCCGCAGCGGCATAAAGCCAACCGTCGTGCTTGGTGACCGCGGCGCGTGTGTGCAGACGCGTAAACAGGATTGCCTGCGTCACGAGCCGCCGCCACCGAAGCATCAGAAAGAAGACTATTCCGATTAGCAGCGTGTTAAGGGCATAGACCTCAGTGATTGTCGCGTATGACCAAAGCGTTCGGGAAAAAGCCATGAGCAAGCCCGTGCCAAGCGCAGGGGCAAAGACAAGAAGGCGGTCAGTGTGCGAATCGCCTGACTTTTTGCTCTGTTGTGCGCCTCTCTTTCGAGCAGGAGGATACGCAGCGGTGATCATTAGTTCCGACACAGCCAAAGTAAGCACGCCGCAAGCGAGTGCGGCGAAAAGCGCTGACGAAAAATTGATCCGCACCGCAACATTTCCCAGCGGCACGAGCGATGCGAGATGCGCAAGCACGACCCAGAGAGGAAAGCCAGGCGGATGCGCGACGCCGAGTCCGTGAGCGGCAACTATCAATTCGCCGCTGTCGACCAGAGTGACGGTCGGCGCAAGCGTCCAGATATAGACAAGGAGCGCAGCCAGAAATACTGCGGTGGAGCAGAGTAGCTCTGATGCTGACGAAGGAATTGCTAGAGCATGAGCTTGTCGGTTGGACTTTGATTCGCGCTTGGCAGACGGGCCGGGTTTTGTGGAAAGATTCATAGTCGCGGGATATCTAGCTCGAGTCTAGCCAGAGAAACTGCCATTCACTGGAGAATAGCGCATGTCATCCCGAGCCGCGACAGATCGAGAGGGATCTCACAATTGATGCGACTCGGCGCGCTCAATCTGCCCAGTGAACTCTGATCGGGGATCATGCCTGCAATTGACAACCGGAATTGTTTCCAGCAAACGAAGACCGTGCGCCGCGCTGTTAGAACCTTTCTCGTCGCTGCTGTCGTCGCGCTGATTTCTGCAACGGAAACATGCGCCGGCTCGGAAATTGTTATCGCAATTCGCTACTTAGAAGCTGCAAGAACCAGTCACTCCCATCTGTATCTGTATCGTGAAGACGGAAAACTTTTGCGCCAACTCACGAACGACAATTCGGGACAGGACTCGGCTCCAATTTTTTCGCCGGACGGCGAGATGATCGTTTTCACCCGCGAGAAGCCGAATAAGGTTCGTGAGTTTTGGAGCGTTAAGCCGCGCGAGACAGATTTGAAACGACTGGACGCTGCGCCGGACTGGTACGCACAAGCGAAAAGCTCGCCATATTTCACAAACATCGAACCGGAAGAACCAGCTTCGGCCGTCGCGACGTCTCCGCCTGCAGAGTCCGCTTCACCCACCCCAACGCCAGTGCCGACTTACAAATCGCCCGATGATTCCTTCGAATTGATCCTTCGCGAAGACCCAAACAATGAAGACGATCAGATCAATGGTCCCGGCCACGGAAAGCATTACGCCTTGCGTGATTTGAAAACGGGAATTGAAACAGAGTTTGGCAAAATCCATGGATTTTACGGAGCCGTTCAGATCCTTCAGGAAGGTCAAGATAAGAACCGTTATTTTCTATTTGAAGGTCCGATGCGCCTCGCATTTTTCAGTCTGCGCTTGAACAGCACGGACGGCAGCACGGTTTTCGCGCTTGATTTGAATGGCCCGCGATTTGTCCGGCTTTCACCGAATTGGGCTGTGCCAATCCCCCTTCGGGGCGAATCCGCCTTTCTTACATTCACGGAAAATCGCTACGTTCCCATCCCCAACAGTAAGAAGACCGCTAACTGCTCTTACATCGAGCGCTGGGATGAGAAATTGAATCACATTCGTTACGCGCGTGAAAAAAGCGCCGCGCTCTGTTACGGCATGTCGATGTATCGATCGGGAAAGAATCCCGCTGTAATCACGATGCGCAAAAGGGCAGATTAGAATTTCATGAAAAAAACATGCTCAATGATTTGTGTGATCGTTTGGAGCGTAGGGCAAGCGCAGTCACAGACCGAATCACTAGGTAAGCTATCCGATGATTTCTGGGCTTGGCGCGCGAACTACGCGCCATTCACGGGCGATGACGTGAATCGAATCGAGCGGCCGGGTGGAATGCGCGATTGGTCGCGGGCCAGCATTGACCAGCGACGAAAGGATTTAGCTAGGTTCGAAGCACGCTGGAAGAAAATTGAGACGAGTCATTGGCCGATTCCGCAGCAAGTGGATTACCGCCTGATCGGTTCGGCGTTGTCGCGCGTGCGTTGGGAGCTCGACCGGAATCCGCGCTGGAAACGCGATCCGAACTTTTACATCGAGCAGACGCTGACCGCGCTGGTCGAAGCGCTCACAGTGCCCGCGCCCTATGATGAGGTGCGCAGCAACGAGATCTTCACACGGGTTGAAAACATTCCATTGATTTTACAGCAAGGTCTCCAAAATCTTGATAAGCCGCCGGCGCCGTTTGCCACTGTCGCCGTTCAGAGCCTCCAAGGAATTCGCGAGCACCTCCGGCGGATGGCGACCTCACTCGTAGCATCGACAACTCTAAATCCAGAGAAATTGAATACCGCCTGCGAACGCGCAGCGGATGCGCTCGAAAAATTTCAGCAGCAGCTCAAGCAGAAACTGCCAACGCTTCCGCAACAAACTGCGCTTGGGCGTGATGCTTACATCTGGCTTTTACGCAATATCGCGCTGATGCCGTTCACGCCGGAGGAACTGCTGGCAATGGGCAGGCAGGAATGGAATCGCGCAGTCGCCTTCGAAGCGTATGAAAAGAACCGAAATAAGGACGTGCCGCCACTGAAGATCGCCGACAACATCGACGACTGGATCAAAGATGCTGCGGCAAAGGAGTTGGTGATCCGGAAATTTCTGGTCGACCGCGGCATCCTCAGCGTGCCCGACTGGGTGCAACATTACACTCTGCGACAAACGCCGGAATATGTGCGCGTGCTTGGATTCACCGAGACCGACGATTTCACGGGGCCGTCGCGCTTGAAGGAAAACTGCATCCGCTACGTGCCGGAGCCCTCGGAGAAGTTGGGTTACTTCTGGCGCGCGACGGCGATGGATCCGCGGCCAATCACCGTGCACGAGGGAGTTCCGGGTCATTATTTTCAGCTTTGTCTCTCTTGGAAGCATGAGGACCCAATCCGGCGGCATTACTACGACTCCGGGGCGAACGAAGGGATCGGCTTTTACGCGGAAGAAATGATGTTGCAGGCCGGTTTGTTCGATGACAGCCCGCACACGCGCGAAATCATTTACAATTTCATGCGGCTGCGGGCGCTGCGCGTGGAAGTGGACGCGAAACTTGCGCTCGGCGAATTCACGCTCGAGCAAGCTGCCAAGTATCTACAGGAGAAAGTCCCAATGGACGAAACGACCGCGCGCCAGGAAGCAATCGCTTTTTCCACCAGCCCTGGCGGCGCCATCACATATGAGATTGGCAAGTTGCAGATCCTGAAATTTCTCGCCGACGCGCGCATGCGACAGGGCGAAAAATTCAATTTGCGCGCCTTCCATGATTTCGTCTGGAAAAACGGCAACGTGCCAATCGCGTTGCAGCGCTGGGAATATCTCGACGACGCTGGCGATCTGCCGTAGCTCGGACGGTAACTCCCAGCTTGCTTGCAATTCCAAGACGGCAGGCCAACAGCCTGCCCGACGAGTTGGGTAAGCGGCCTACGTCCGACCTTAATCGGCGATTTCGAGGCCCATTTGGCGGGCGGTGCCGGCGATGATGCGGAAAGCGGCTTCGTCGTCGCGTGCGTTGAGGTCCTTGCGCTTGGTATTCACGATGTCCATGACTTGCTTGCGCGTGACCTTGCCGACTTTGGTTTTGTTTGGCTCTTTCGAACCAGCGGCGATGTTGGCCGCCTTCTTTAACAGAACGGCAGCAGGCGGACTTTTGGTGATAAAGGTGAACGATTTGTCTTTGAAAACCGTGATCACAACCGGGAGAATGTCGCCGGCTTGTTTCTGCGTGGCGGCATTAAACTCTTTGCAGAAGGCCATGATGTTCACGCCGCGTGGGCCAAGGGCAGTGCCCACCGGCGGCGCAGGATTAGCTTGTCCTGCCGGAATCTGTAGTTTGATCTCTGCTATTTTTTCTTTGGCCATTTCAGAAAGTTAGTAGTTGAGAGTTGATGGTTGATAGAACTTATCCGCGTTCGACCTGCCAATATTCCAGTTCCACCGGAGTAGCGCGACCAAAAATCGTGACGGAGACGCGCAATTTTCCGCGCTCGGGATCGATCTCTTCGACGATACCAGTCTGATTTTGAAACGGGCCATCAGCGACTTTCACGGACTCGCCCACTTCGAAGCTCACTTTCGGTTTCACCTTTTCTTCGCGCTCCTTCATTTGCGCGAGCATACTGTCCACCTCCGATTGGCGCATTGGAATGGGCTTGTCCTTGGTGCCGGCAAACCCAATCACGCCGGGGGTGTCGCGAATGAAATACCAGGTGCGCCCGATCAGCTGATTGTTTTCATCGAGTAAAAGCATATTAACGATCAGGTAGCCGGGGAAAAATTTCCGCGTCGTCTCGCTCTTTTTCCCTTTCTTGATTTCCGAGACGCGCTCGGTCGGGACCAGCACGTCGTAGATTAAGTCGCCCATTTCTTCTGTCTTGACGCGTTTCAGGATGTTCTCGCGCACCTTGTTTTCCTGTCCGGAAAGGACGTGCACGACGTACCATTGATCTTTGCCTGCGAGTGTCTGTGCCATAAATCAGTGCAATCGGGTGAAGAAATGGACGAAATTAACCAGGACAAAATCGAAGAACGCGACGAAGCCGCCCAGCAATAACATCGAGATGACAACGACAACAGTTGAGTCGCTCAGTTCTTTGTAGCGGCGGAACCCCTTTTCCTTTGGGTCCCACGGCCAGGAAGCCTTTTGCAACTCTACCTTTACTTCACCGAAGAAGTTTTTGATTTTCGAAATCATTTAAACCATACCAACATCCAACGCCCAACGCTCAACGTCCAATTAGCTCTTTCTGAATTCTAAGCTCACTTTCAGCGTTGGGCGTTCGACGTTTGCAGGCTCTTTTCCACGCCAGGAGGGACTCGAACCCCCAACCGACGGTTTTGGAGACCGCTACTCTACCAATTGAGCTACTGGCGTATTCTTAATCTTCCTCTTCCGCTTAATCTTCCTCTTTCCCGCCTTCGCCTCAAGTGAGCAGACGAAGAGGTAGAGGTAGAGGAAGATGGTTTAATCCAGAATGTCGCCCACGCGACCGGCACCGACGGTTTTGCCGCCCTCCCGAATGGCGAACCGGATGGTCTTTTCCATCGCGATCGGCGTGATCAACTCCACTTCGATTGAGATGTTGTCTCCAGGCATGACCATTTCGACGCCTTCAGCCAGTTTAACCGTGCCGGTAACATCCGTAGTGCGGAAATAAAATTGCGGCCGATAATTGGTGAAGAACGGCGTGTGACGTCCCCCTTCTTCCTTGCTCAACACGTAAACTTCCGCCTTAAACTTCTTGTGCGGCGTAATGGAACCGGGCTTCGCGATCACTTGGCCGCGCTCTACCTCCTCCTTCTTCAAGCCGCGCAACAGAACCCCGACGTTATCGCCCGCACGCGCTTCATCGAGAAGCTTACGGAACATCTCAATATCAGTCGCGACCGTCTTCGCAGTCGGACGGACGCCGACCAGCTCGACTTCCTCCATTTTCTTGAGGACACCGCGCTCGACACGGCCGGTGGCCACGGTGCCGCGGCCTTCAATGTTGAAAACGTCTTCGATCGGCATCAGGAACGGTTGATCGACCGGCCGATCCGGCACGGGAACGTAATCGTCCACCGCCTCCACGAGCGCGAGTATTTGCTTTTCTGCGTCAGCATCGCCGTTGAGCGCTTTGAGCGCGCTGCCTCTGACAATCGGGATTTTGTCGCCTGGAAATTCATACTGCGTCAGTAGATCGCGCACTTCCATCTCTACGAGATCGAGGAGCTCTGGGTCATCGACCATATCGACTTTGTTCAGGAAAACGACAATGGAAGGAACACCTACCTGGCGCGCCAGCAGAATGTGCTCACGCGTCTGCGGCATGGGGCCGTCAGCAGCGGAAACAACCAGGATGGCGCCGTCCATTTGTGCCGCGCCGGTGATCATGTTCTTGACGTAATCTGCGTGGCCTGGGCAATCGACGTGGGCGTAATGCCGTTTCTCGCTCGAATATTCGACGTGCGCCGTGTTGATGGTGATTCCGCGCTCTTTCTCTTCGGGCGCGTTATCGATTGATTCATATGCCCGCACTTCGGCCATGCCCTTTTTGTTCAGCACCATCGTGATTGCCGCTGTCAGGGTAGTTTTGCCGTGGTCCACGTGACCAATCGTGCCGACGTTCACGTGCGGCTTGTCGCGTTTAAAAGCTTCCTTAGCCATTTCAATTCTCCTGTTTAAGTAAACTTCGTCTTTTCGTTTAGTTCTGCCACTGCCGGTCGCGAGTTCTTTCTGGAGCCCATGACCGGGATTGAACCGGTGACCTCGTCCTTACCAAGGACGTGCTCTACCAACTGAGCTACATGGGCCTGCGTTTTCGCCAGCCCAGAGCCTCCGCGGCGAGCCGAGCGGCAAACCGGTTCGCTTTCTACCAGAGACTCAAAAGTCCCAAAGCCGCGTCAAATTTGCAATTTGAACGACCATGGGACCGCCTCGTTCCAGCAAAAAGCGTTCGCAATGCTAACCGTGGCTGTCGCGGTGTCAAAGAAATTTTGGCGTTAGCGATGGACATCGCGCGACGATGTCCGGAGGGTACAGCGCGCCGTCCCTACGTTTAACGGATTATGTGACTTTCCTCCTCTACTTTGCCACGGGTCAGCAGGCGCACGATCACAGCAATCACAATCAACACGACGATGCCGATCACGACATACAGCGGTTTGATCTGACTAAGCAGACTCGGTGTTTCTGGAGTTCCGCTGGGTACTGCTACTGTTGTTGTTGTTGCGGCAGGACGAGGCGAGGCATTTTTTGCGGCAAGTTGACTCTGGGTCCACTGCAGTCGCGAGAAAGTATCATTGTCTTGCGGGTTTAGTTTTAAGGCGGCTTGATAATCAGGGATCGCCTTTTCGTACTGTCCCATCAAACTGTAAGTGTAACCGCGTTTGGTGAGGGCCTCGGTATCGTTCGGGGCTTTGTCCAGGATGAATGTGTAATCGGCGACGGCCGCATCAAAGTTCTTCATTCCCCGATATGCCAGCGCGCGCCGATCATAGGTCTGAAAGTCGTCCGGTTTTTTTTGAATTACGGTAGTGAAATCGGCTACCGCCTTATCCCATTGACTGAGTCCGAGCTCGGCGAATCCACGGAGCTTTATCGCAGTGATTTCATCAGGTTTGATCTCAAGTGCTTTCTCGGTGTCCGCCAGTGCTTGCTGATAATTTTTTTGCTGTAGAAAAACCTGCGATCTGCCGACGTACGCCCGCATGTCTTTAGGCGACAGCTCGATGGCTTTTGAAAAATCGTCACCCGCCTCTTGGATTCGCTGGAGCTCGAAATTTGCAAAACCACGAGCCTCATAAAACGCCGGCTGCTTGGCGTTTGCCTGAATCGCCGCCGTAAACTCCGTCACCGCTTGTTCATATTGCTTGCTGTCGAGCAACTGGACACCCTTCGCGTAATCGCTCGTCCCGGCTCCGGCCTTCTCTTTGGCTGGTGCTTTCTCTTTAGCTGGCGCAAAACTCGCCGTGCCCAAAAAGCAGGCGGCAACCAGGGTTATTGTGATTCGACTGGTGATCATCATAGTTGTGTTCTCCTTCCGGACTTACTTTTTTAGAGATTTCTCGCTGGCAGGCGAGCAAATTAACGCAACAAAAAAAGAATAGCGATGAACGAACTGGATTCCACCCGGGAGATTGTCGGAATGCGCAGTCGCGCGAGCACCTCGGAAGGTTATGCCGCGGTCTTCGCAACAATTCTCATCTGGTCCACGCCATCGCTCTTTCAGTATTACCTGAACCGTTATTACGATCCATGGGCGCAAAATTTCTATCGTTATCTGGTGGCCTGCATTTCAATCGCGCCGTTGCTAATTTATCGAGTCCGACGCCGCGAGCAGCCAATCGACTGGCGCGCTGTAACAATCTGCTTCGTGCCCTGCGTGCCTAACGTGGTCCATCAGGTCACGCAGGTGATCGCACTTTTCTACATGGGTCCGGGCGTTTACACGATCTTCACGCGCGCCTCGGTGATTTTCACTGCATTGCTTGCGCTCGCATTTTTCCCTGAGGAACGGCAGGTGATCAGGCAATGGCAGTTTCAGTTGGGCACTGCTTTTGGATTGATTGGGGCATTCGGCGTCGTTTGGTTTCAACCGGGATGGAAATCAGGTCACATCGCGCTTCCAGGATTGTTGGTTGCCTTTACCGCTACATTTTGCTGGGCGCTTTACGGCATCTTGGTGAAAGGGCCTTCCCGCGAGCTCGGCTCGATTCGCAGCTTCGGGATAATCAGTTTGATCACGTCCGCGCTGCTGTTTCCGCTCACAATTGCATTTGGGAAAATTGACACTCCGATTCACGCAGGACCACAAGTTAATTTGGTTTTGATCATTTCCGCCGTCACCTGCATCACCCTCGCTCATGTCTTTTACTATGTGGCGATCAGAGAGATCGGCGTGGCCCTTGCTCAATCGCTGCAACTTCTCTGCCCCGTTGGCGCGATGGCTCTTTCAGCGTGGATTTACGGCGAACGTCTTACTCACGCCCAGATATGGAGCGCGGCCATCCTCCTCGTCGGCGCCTTCCTCGCCATGCGCACCAAGCCCATCGCCACCACCGAGGCAGCGGAGAATCTGTAGAACGCTCTTTGTGTTGCAGCGTAAGCGCTGCGATTACCAACTCCCGGCGTTTAGCTCTTCTTCAGTATCTGCGCTTTTTTCACTAATTCGATGAATCCCGCATGGTAGCCATTGGCATCGGCGCCTTTTCCTTCCTGCGCCCATTCCAGGACTGACGCAAACGTTCCATCTCCCTTGTATTCGGAATCGCGCAAAATCATTCCAAACTCAGCAACGGCGGCTGCGAATTTCAAATCTGCGGGCGCGTTCTCAAATTTTCCGGCGGTATCCGTCACCGCGCGCTCGACCAATTCGCTCTTGTCCCCGTCCGGTTTCTTGTAACGCAACTTCACTGTGAGCATCTCGTTGGAAGATGTCGACTGCGTGGACATCAATTTTTCATTGGACGAATACTTCAGTGGATCGACTGGCGGCACACTTGCGGCGGGGTTGGTCGCAGCGACCGCAGGCACCACCTCATATAGCGCTGTCACAGTGTGGCCAGCTCCGATTTCCCCCGCGTCCACTTTGTCATTGTTGAAATCTTCCTTGCGCAACATGCGTTTTTCGTAGCCGATCAGGCGATACGAAGTGACCCGCGCTGGATTAAACTCCGCCTGAATCTTCACGTCCTTCGCAATCGTTACCAGCGTCCCGTTCATCTGTTGCACAAGCACTTTCCGCGCCTCGTCGAGCGAATCGAGATAGGCGTAGTTGCCGTTCCCTTTGTCGGCTAGTTTCTGCATCGTTGAGTCTTTCAAATTGTCCTTCCCGACGCCGAGCACGCTCAGAAAAACACCGCTCTTCGCTTTCTCTTCGATCAATTGGATCAAATCGCCCTGACTGGTGACCCCCACATTGAAATCGCCATCAGTGGCGAGAATCACCCGGTTCACTCCGCCTTTCATGAAATTGTCCGCCGCAATTTTGTAAGCCAGCTGGATTCCATCGGCACCGTTTGTCGAACCGCCGGGCTGCAAGTTTTCCAGCGCTTCGAGAATTTGCTCCTTGTGATCGCCCGTGGTTGAGGGCAACGCCAATCCCGACGCGCCCGCATAAACGACGATGGCCACGCGATCATTTTCTGTGAGCTTTTCGACCAGCAATCGCATCGCCTGTTTCACCAGTGGCAATCGTTCCGGCGGCTCCATCGAACCCGAAACATCAAGAAGGAAAACCAGATTGCTCGGGCCACGCTTGTCCGTGGCGATCTCTTTCCCTTTTAGTCCGACCCGCACCAGCCGATGCGATGTTTCCCAAGGGCAACTCGTCACATCCACATACACCGCGAACGGCTTACCGTCGCTCGGCTGCGCGTAATCATACGTGAAGTAATTAAGCATTTCTTCCACGCGTACCGCATCTTTGGGCGGCAATGAACCTTCGTTGATGAACCGCCGCACGTTCGAATACGATGCGGTGTCCACGTCGATCGAGAACGTCGAAAGCGGATTATTTTTCGCATCCAGAAATGGGTTCTCCACAATATGATCATAAGTGGCGGTATTGAACTCCCCGCTCGGTTCGCGGAAACCGTGCGACCTGTCTTCGCGTTCAACCGCCTCTGTTCGCGCTCGAGCCAGCGAGTAATTCAATGAGCCGACTTCGCTCGCCACTTGCTTCGCCGCCATTACAGGAGCAGGGGCAAATTGCAATTGTCGCGACGCTGTCCTTGCCGGGGATGCCGCAGCTTCCATCGGCATTTCAAATTCAGCTTGGACATCGGCAGGCTTCGGTCGAGCCGCTGACGGTGTGATCTCAAAGCGTTGCGCGAAGCCAACGTTTTCGCGTCTCAACGAAAATACTGCCACGCTAGAAACAGCGGCCAATAGCGCAATTACGGCCGCGATCGCGAGCGGCCGCACGACCGACCAAAACCAGGGGTCATCGCGAATGTCGATCAAGTTCGCAGGCGCGGGTGTTTCGGTTTTCAGCTCGGCAGCGAATTCGTCTTTCAGCGCATCCGCGAGCTCGCGTGTTTCATCCACAAATCGCTGGGCCTCCGGCGAATCGGCAATCGCACGAGCAAGTGCCGATCTTTCCGGCTTATCCAATTCGCCCAAGGCGTATGCAGTTAATTTCGGATCATCTATATTCATGTCAGGTAGTTCTCGGGTTGAACGAAACAAATTCTTTCGAGGCTTCCCCGTAGCGCCGGCGCAGTGTCTTCAGTGCCGTGTGAATGAGTACGCCCACGCTATTGGCTGTCGTTTTTGTGATGTCAGCAATTTGCTGATAGCTAAGCTCGTTTTGAAATTTCAGTCGTAGGACCTCCTGTTGGCGCGGCGGCAGTGTCGCAATTATTCGCGTCACGAATCTGGCCGCCTCTTCTTCCTCGATGTGCTCATACGGCATCGGCTGCTGGTCTGCCTCCGATTCGATCTCTTCTTCGTCGAGATACATCATACGCTTTTCCTTGCGGCAAATGTTGAGGGCTCCGTTTCGGCAAACCGTGAACAGCCAAGTCGCCGGTTCAGCCTCTCGATCTAGTGCGCCATTGCGCTGAAATTTTATGAATGTTTCCTGAACCACATCTCTGGCCTTTTCCCTATCGCCGATTATGCGCGCCGCATATTGAAGAAGCGGAATCTCAAATCGCTGAAGAACAATCTCAAACTTTGCCCGCCTTTTGTTTTCTCGTTTCACCATCGATCTTCGACGCAAGAAAGGATACCACATCCGTAAGATTCAACGTCTAATAGGAGGCTCCGGTAAGCGTGTATGTGATCGGCACTTTCACGCGGGACACGCTCCCCGGCTTGAACCGCCACCTCCGGAATGCTTCGAGCGTAGTATTATCCAGAATGACGTTTTCACAGCTCTGCGCCACACAAACATCGACCACGTTGCCGTCGACCCAGTCGACCGTCAGCAGCACGATTCCCGACCCGGTCATTTGGCGACGCCGCGCTTCATACGGATATGCCGGGCGCGACGCATACGTTGCGAACGCCTTTACCGACCCAAACGGCGCCGCTGGTCCCCTCAAAGCCGCGTGAACAACAGTCGCCGCGGGGCTTTTCTTGCGTGGGCGAGTCGGTGGCGGCATCTGGATTTCCTCTCGGAACGTCTCCTGATCTGGAGGAACCTGCTCGGAAGGTGGAAGCATCATAGGCTCTTCCGGCAGCGCCTCTTCCAGTTCTTTATCCAATACTTCGACGTCAACTCCGCCCGGTTTGAAATCCTGCGTGGCAATTTTGTTGGATTTGCCCTGCGCGACGACGATTGCTCCAATGTGAATCCCAGCTGCACATGCAAATGCAGCCCACACTAACCAGCGTCGATTTGGTTTGTAGGGTAGCGCAATCTTCATCGCATTGTCTTCTAACTAGCAAGACACTGCACACGCAAAAATCTTAGTGTCTTGCGATTGTACTTCTGCGGTGTGTCCGACACTCGATGCTGGATTCTGGAAGCTCGATGCTGGATAATCAGCCGCGCGAAACGACCAGAAGCAGCATTCAGCACTCAGAACAGTGAACATCAAAACTTATCTCGTCTCTCGCCAGAAGTTGGTCGAACGCGCGCTTGATCGCTACCTGCCGAAAGCGAATATGAAACCCGCGACGCTGCACCGGGCGATGCGTTACAGTCTTTTCGCGGGAGGCAAACGGTTGCGACCGATTCTGTGCCTTGCGGCAGCCGAAGCTTGCGGTGGAAAAATCGGAAACGCAGTTCCTCTCGCCTGTGCGCTGGAGTGCATCCACACCTACTCGCTGGTTCACGATGATTTACCCAGCATGGACAACGACGATTTTCGGCGCGGCCGCCCTACCTGCCACAAAATGTTCGGCGACGGTATTGCGATCCTGGCCGGCGATGCGCTATTGACGATCGCGTTTGAAATTGTCTCCAACGCAAAGCCGACACCGCGCTACGATATATCTCACTTGCTACGCGAAATTGCAGTTGCGGCGGGCAGCCAAAAACTAATTGCCGGCCAGGTGGCCGATCTCGAAGCCGAAGGCAAGAACGTCAAACGCGGTCAATTGCAATTTATTCACGAGAACAAGACTGCAGCCCTGTTGAAAAGCTCAGTGCGACTCGGTGCGATGAGCGCCAACGCAGACGCCAGAAAACTTTCTGCTGTCACACGCTTCGGCCAGCGGCTTGGTCTCGCTTTTCAAATCATCGACGACATCCTCGATGTGACGCAGACTTCTGAAATATTGGGAAAGAGTGCCGGCAAAGATCTCGCGGCGAGAAAAGCGACCTATCCTGCAGTGATCGGGCTCGAAAAATCCCGCGCCGAAGCCAGGCGCCTTACACGACAGGCACACAATGCTCTCTCTGTGTTCAGCAACCGCGATGCCGAACCGCTGCACGCGCTGGCAAATTATCTTCTCGAGCGCGAGTACTGACTGGTAGGGACGGGTCGGCGAGCCGTCCGCGGCGCGCCCGGCGGTCGCGCCCTACCTCAGGCTAGCGCCAAATTCGGGTCGATTTCTTCTGTCACTTGCGATTCAAACCCGGCCTGGAATCGCAGTAACGCCGCAAACCCGATCATCGCGGCATTATCGGTGCATAGCCATCGCTCGGCACTTTTGAATTCGAATCCTTTGCGACTGCATGCTTCGTGCAACTGTCGACGCAATTCCTCGTTGCAACTCACGCCACCGCTCACCGTCACAAGATCGACACGGTATTTCTTCGCTGCCGCCATCGTTTTTGTCACTAGCACGTCGATAATTGCTTGTTGGAATGACGCGCAGAGATCTGCCAGCACGCGCCCATCCAGCTGTTCCCCAATTTTCGGCAGTAAATATCGCACCGCGGTCTTCAACCCGCTGAAACTGAAGTTCTCCGAGTCGGGCATGCTGCGCGGAAGATCAAAGCGCGTGGGGTCGCCACTCCGGGCGCGCCTTTCAATTTCCGGACCACCGGGATAGCCGAGCCCCAGGATCTTGGCGACTTTGTCGAACGCTTCGCCCGCGGCGTCGTCCATTGTGCGCCCAATCAATCGATAATGCGCCAAGTCACGAACGAGGACCGACATCGTATGGCCGCCGCTCACGATCAGCGAAAGATTCGGCTTGATTTGCCCAGAACAATCTGCGCCGCAAAAAAATGGGGACAGCAGATGGCCTTCGAGATGATTGATTGCCAGGTAAGGTTTGCAAAAGCCGATTGCGAGACCCTTGGCGATGGACGCGCCAATCATCAGTGAACTCGCCAGGCCAGGACCGCTCGTGGCCGCAAATGCATCGACTTCCGACAAATCGATCTTCGCCGCGCGTGTGGTGCGATCGAGTAACCGCGGCGCGTAGATCAAATGATTGCGCGACGCAATCTCCGGCACGATCCCACCGAACTTTTCATGTGCGGCAACTTGTGACGCGACTTCGCTGGCAAGCAATTCGTGGGAGTGATCGTCGCGTCCGCGCAAAATCGTGATGGCCGTCTCATCGCATGAAGTCTCAAGTGCCAATATTGTTTTCACGACAACAAAATTCGCACGTCATCCTGATCGAAGCGAAGGATCTCACAAAGGCCGATGGATCACACTCGATCGATTGCGTGATTCGTTGTGATTGTGGGAGGTCCCTCGTCATCTGCGCGACTCGGGATGACCGCGAACACTATTTTTTTACCGCTTCGGCTTTCGGTGCGCTCTGTTGCGCATATGTCATGACCCCCTTCAGCGCATCGATTGCGCGCAACATCTGGACATCCTTATTCTTGATAATCCTGGTCTCGTCTTCGGATTTTACGTTTCCCGCATTGCGCAATGCAAAAAGAGCGCGCTCCTGATCGGGCGTCACGGCCACACGAATATTCGGAGTCACGCCGTTGCCCTGAATCACTTGCTTACTCGGCGTATAGTATTTTGCAGTGGTAAAACGCACCGCCGAGCCGTCCGGCAACTGCATGACATTTTGCACCGAACCTTTTCCAAAGGTGGTTTCGCCCACAAGCACAGCCCGATGCAAATCTTTGAGCGCTCCAGCAACGATCTCCGCCCCGCTCGCGCTTCCTTCGTTGATCAGCAACACCATCGGAAAGGTCGGGCGCTCTTTTTTCGCTCCAGAAGTCGAGTAGTCATGCTGCTGGGAAACGACCCGTCCCTGCGTTGAAACCACTTTCGTGTTAGGCGGTAAAAATTGAGCGCACACGTCCACGGCGCTATTCAACAGCCCACCCGGATTGTTTCGCAGATCGAGAATGAGCGCCTGCATGCCCTGCTTCTGCAAATCATCGAGCGCCTTCGAAAGTTCTTCAGCCGTAGGTTCGTTAAACTGGATCAGGCGGATATAACCGATCTTGAATGGGCCTGTCAGCTCGGCGTCCAGCAATCTTGTGCCTTTGACGCTTTGGACTTTGATCTCCGCCCGTTGTAGCGAGTATTCCTTGATTTCATTGGTGGAAGGCCGCAGCAACGTGAGAGTCACCTTCACACCCGCGGGCCCACGCAAAACATTGATTGCATCCTGGAGATCCATTCTCTCTGTGGAAATGCCGTTGATGCGCAAAATCTGGTCGCCGGAAAGAATGCCGGCCTTGGCCGCAGGTGTATCTTCCATCGCGGTGATGACCGTCGGCAGACCGTTTTTCATTGAAACCTCGATTCCCAGTCCGTTGAAACGGCTGCGCGTGTCGTCCTGCATGTCGCGAAAATCACTCGGGTCCATGAACTGGCTATGCGGGTCCAGCGAAGAAAGCATCCCCTTCATTGCGGCAGTGACGAGGTCATGATAGCTCGTCTTGTTTTCGTCCACGTAATCCTGCCGGAGCAATTCCAGCGTCTTTGCGAAAATGGAAATTTGCGCGTAGCCGTTATCTTCCTCGCTCTTTCCCGGCTGCGCTTCTTGCGCAAACGCGCCAGGAGAAGTGCCGAGCACGAGACAAGCCAGCAACGAAATAGTGACCGAGCGCCTCATGTTGAACCCAGCATTTGAAACAGCCCAACCATCGCTCATGCGTAATTTTTGGCAACGCCCAACCGAAACCATTGTCTCAAGTGGAAGTTAACGAATGACGAATCGCTTTGCTGGTATCATTAACAACCGGCTTCAGCCGGGTGTTGGAAGTGAGCTGGACATGAGCCGTTTTAACGGCTTTCCGATGGCGCCAAAACCGTTGAAACGGTTTTCATCTACTTCGATAGGTTGCACCGGGCTGGAGCCCGGTGTTAATGGGAGCGCCTTGCGGAAAACCCTCTTGTTGCTTCTCATCCTGCTGACGGTCTTGCTTCACGCGGCGAGCAACTTCGCTGCGCAAACAGACGACGCCGAGTACGACGCGGTAGCCGAGGAATACATTAAAACGTATCTTACAGCTCATCCTCTGGAGGGAACTGCTCTTGGCCTCCACGAGTATGACGGCAAAATCAGCGATTACAGCCGCCTGGCGCTGGATGCCGAGCTTTCCCGGCTCCGGCGGTTTGACGATCGTCTCGCCAAATTCGACCCAGCCAAGTTGAGTCCACGCCAATCGATCGATCTGCGAATTTTGCAGGCGGCCGTCAAGAAAGACCTTTTTGAAATACAGGATATGTCGGTTTTCGAGCGGAATCCCATGGTCTACGCCGAAGCGGCCGACGTAAATGTTTACGTCAAAAGAAATTTTGCGCCACTTGAAGATCGGGTTCGCAGCCTGGTAGCTATCGAATCGCAAATCCCAAATATCCTGATTGCAGCCAGGACAAACCTCACTGACGTGCTCCCCAAACCGTATGTGGAAGTGGCAATGCAGATCGCGAAAGGTTCCGCAGATTTTCTAAAAAAAGATCTGGTATCAGCCGTTAGCGGCCTTAAGGACGAGCAGCTGCGCGCGCCGTTTTCGAACGTCAACCGCAAGGCTGCGAGCGCCCTCAACGATTATGCAGCGTGGCTGCAGCGCGAGAAACTTCCGAAGGCTTCGCTCGATTTCGCTTTGGGCGAAGAAAAATTCAAGCGCTTCCTGGCCCAGACCGAACTGGTTGATCTTCCGCCGGAGAAAATTCTCGAGATCGGCATGGCACAACTAAAAGCCGAACAGGACGTGTTCGCCGAAGCCGCGAAAAAGATCGATCCAAACAAGTCGCCGACTGAAGTATTCAAACAAATCCAGAGCGAACATCCGACGCCAGACAAACTCATTCCGGATGTAGCCAAGGGTCTGGATAAAATTCGGAAGTATGTCGTGAGCCATCATTTGGTCAGCATCCCTTCGGAGATTCGCGCGAAGGTCAAAGAGACCCCACAATATCTGCGCGCCACGTCTTTTGCATCGATGGACACGCCCGGCCCGTTCGAGAAGCGCGCGACCGAGGCCTATTATTACGTCACACCTACCGAGAATGAGTGGCCCGAGAAACAAAAAGAGGAATGGCTCACCGCCTTCAATTATTACACGTCCGACATTACGTCGATCCATGAAACGTACCCCGGTCATTATGTCCAGTTCCTGCACTTGAATGCTTCACCGGCAACCAAGCTGGAAAAGATTTTCGGCAGCTACGCGTTCATCGAAGGCTGGGCGCATTACTGCGAGAAAATGATGGTCGACGAAGGATTTGGCGGCGCGAACAGCTCAACTCCCACTGAAGACGACGCGAAACGCGCGGCCAAATATCGGATGGCGCAAGCCGACGAAGCGCTTCTCCGTTTATGCCGGTTATGTGTGTCGATAAAATTGCACACCCAAAAGATGTCGCTGGACGAGGCAACGAAATTCTTTCAGGACAATTGTTATTACGAGGAAAAACCGGCGCGTGAGGAAGCGATCCGCGGCACGTTCGATCCCGGCTATCTCAATTACACTCTTGGGAAATTGCAGATCCTGAAATTGCGCGACGATTACAAGACCCAAGAAGGCGACGGGTTTTCATTGCAAAAGTTCCATAACGAGTTGCTCAATCACGGCATGCCGCCCATCCGTCTCCTGCGCGAGATCATGTTGAAAGATCAAAGCAAGTGGAATGAGGTGCTGTAGTTTGTCTTAGCTCGTGCTGTAATCCAACTTTTCACCAGGAAATTTCTTTCCGATCGCGAAGGAATTTTCCGGTAAGGCTCTGTGGCGCCTCAGTTGCCAGCCACACAATCGTATCCGCGCCTTCCTCGACCGACCGCGTCGCATTGCGTCCGCCCATGTCCGTGCGCACCCAGCCCGGGCACACAGAATTGACCGCAAAGTTCGGCAACGTGGCTGCAAGCTGCGAGGTCACACCGTTGAGCGCCGTCTTCGAGATGCAATAAGCTGGCGACCAACCATCGGCGCCGCCAGTCAACTGACCGCCACCGCTGGAGACATTGATCACGCGCGGCGCCTTGCTTTTTGCCAGCAACGGCACGAACGCGCGCGTCACACGCAGCGGGCCCAGCGTGTTTGTCTCGAACGTCTCTCGCAAAATGTCGTCGCTGATTTTCAAGATCGCGTCGTCGCCGTCCATCATGATCCCTGCGTTGTTCACGAGCACATCGAGATGGTCCGCAAACTTCGAGAACTCACGCACCGCAGTCGTAACGTTATCGTTATCTGAAACGTCCATTTCCAAAAACGTTGCCTTGCCGCCTTCCTTCGCAATGTCCTCTGCCGCTTTGCGACCGGACTTTGGATTCCGAGCGCCGACAAAGACATGAAATCCGTTCTTCGCGAGCTGACTCGCCACTTCGCGCCCGATGCCTTTGTTCGCCCCGGTAATCAATGCCGTCTTCATGCGCGCTTTGATAAGGCTCACTTACGAATATCTTCGTCGTCCTCGTTCGGCAAAAGATCTCTCAGCAATGGCTGTGGGTTGGACGGCAATTCTTCCACCTCGCGCAACTTTTTGGTGATGACACGGGAGCGAACATCGACGTCTTCCATCTTCCGTGAGGCCTGATCGATTTTGTCTTTCACTGCCGACAATGCTTCGCCGAATTTTCCAAACTCGGTCTTCACTGCTGCCAGCAGGTTCCAAACTTCGCTCGATCGCCTCTGGATCGCGAGCGTGCGAAAACCCATCTGCAAACTGTTGAGCAACGCGGCCAGCGTAGTTGGTCCGACAAAAGTAACACGGCAATCGCGCTGTACGTTCTGCACCAAGCCGACGCGCCGAATCGCCTCTGCGTAAAGCCCTTCGCTCGGCAAAAACATAAGCGCAAAATCGGTCGTCTTAGGCGGGTTAATGTACTTCTCGCAAATGTCTTTGGCGCAACGCTTCAACTGCGTTTCCAGAGTCTTCATCGCGGCGTCGATTGCGGTGGAGTCGCCCTTCTCCTGCGCCGCAGCGAGCCGCTCGTAGTGTTCCATGGGAAATTTTGCATCGATCGGCAACCACACCGGGGCGCCGTTTTCGTCACCGGGCAGTTTGATCGCAAACTCGACGCGCTCATCAGTGTCCTCGCGTAGCTTGATATTTGTGGCGAATTGGTCCCTCGTCAGCATTTCTTCCAACAGGACTCCGAGCTGCCATTCGCTCCAGCCGCCGCGCGTCTTGACGTTTGTCAGCACACGTTGCAATCCACCGACGTCACTGGCTAGTTGTTGCATCGCACCGAGCCCTTGATGGACTTGCTCAAGCCGGTCGCTTACTAGCTTGAACGATTCGCCCAGGCGCTTCTCGAGTGTGCCTTGCAATTTTTCATCGACAGTCGAGCGCATCTTGTCGATTTGCGTCGCATTGTCCTCCTGCAATTGTCTCAGTCGATCATCGACAATCGAGCGCACGCTTTCCAGCGACTTGGTCAGTTCTTCGCGCTGGTTCTTTGCCGCCGCGCTTGCTTCCTCACGATTGCGCGAAAATTCGTCCCGCAGCCCGCGATCGATGATTTCCATTCGGTGAACGAGTTCCGTTTGAAGATGCGAACCACTGCTGCGCCTGGCTAGAAAGAAAACGACAGCAGCCACCAGAGCACCCGCGACTAATCCAATAACCAAGTAAAGCAGCGCAGCCATGCTATATAAAGAAAAGATTCCTCGACTTCCCTCGGAATGACAAGACGAGCAATGCCGGGGCTACTTTTCAAACAGCAGTTCGCCGGCGCGGCTGGTCGCTTTGACGACTGCTTTGATGAGCGTGACGCGCAGTTTTCCTTCTTCGAGTTCGAGGATGCCGTCGATTGTACAACCGGCCGGGGTAGTGACCGCGTCCTTTAATAGCGCAGGATGGTCACCGGTTTCCAACACAACACTCGCCGCACCCTTCATGGTCTGTGCCGCAAGAAGGGTGGCGACATCGCGGGGCAAACCAACTTTCACCCCCGCCTCTGCGAGCGATTCCAAAATGATGTATACGAACGCCGGACCGCTGGCGGAAAGGCCGGTCACCGCGTCCATGTGCTTTTCATCGACGACAATGGTGCGGCCAACCGCGTCAAACATGACTCGAGCAATTTCGAGATGATCTGCAGTCGCATGAGCGCCCGGGCAAATTGCCGTCATTCCGCAGCCGACCGCGGCGGGGGTGTTCGGCATCGCTCGAACGACTGGAACCTTGTTATGCTCGCGGCCACCGGCGGCAGCGAGTTGCTGCTCCAAATAATTCGTCGGCACCGAAGCGGCAACGGACACAAGCAGTGTTTCCGTGCCAATTTCAGGCGTGATCTGCTGCAACACCTCTGCCACCGTTTGAGGCTTCACGGTTAGCAGAACGATGTCGGCGCCTTTGACCGCCTCGCGATTGTCGGTAATTACCGCGACGCCGAGCTGTTTCGCGCGTGCGGCCGCTTTTTCGCCATGTTTTACTGTGACGGTAACGCGCTTCGCTATAAACAGCCCTTGTTTCAGATACGCACGCAACAGGATGCCGCCCAGCTTCCCGGCACCGAGCACCGCGAGTTTTTTGTTAGAAAGTTCGAGGGACATGGTCAACGCCTTGCCTAATATGAAGAGATTCCTCGACTTCGCTCCGAATGACAAGAACGACTAGAACCGCAGCTTCACTCCGCCGTAAGCCGCCCGGCCGAGCGCGGGGAAACCGAACACTTCCGAGTAATGTTCGTTCGTGAGGTTATCAATCCGGCCGAAGATCCATAGGTGGGGGTTGACTTCGTATTCGGCGGCGATGTTCACGAAGCTGTAATCTTCGATGTCGAAATTCGGTCCGCCGAAATTCAATTCCTCGCGCGCATTGACAAACTTGGCTTCAATTGTCGTGCGCAATTTTTTGCACCAGAGATATGAAGCGGAAACGTAAACCTCATTGCGCGGCCGGCGCGGCAAACGCGCGCCTTCCGGCTGCGAAATGTCTGCCGACGAGGTCTTTCTGGCGTCGAGGTAGGTGTAGCTCGCGGTGAACATGAGATCCGCGATCGGCTGCGCGCGTAATTCGGCTTCTAACCCTTGCGTTTGAGCCGCGCCGAGATTGAGCGTCTGAAAAAGACCGTTGAACCCGATCACGTTGGAAAGATCGTTATGAAAATAAGTCAGGCCAAGAGTTACACGCTTTTCCCAAAGCCGCTGCTCAATGCCGATGTCCCAACCGAAATCTTTTTCGGGCTCCAGATTTGGATTGTTACCAAAGATTTTGTCCTGGCTGCTAGCCGGACTGAATCCTGTCGCCACGCTTGAGTGCAACGTTGTGTCGGTCTTGTCGATCTTGTAACTGCCAGCGACACGATACGTCCAGACACCGCCGAAATTGTTGAAGTGATCGAAGCGCCCGCCGGCCACTAAGATCAGGTTTTCGACCGGCGTAAGCGTCGCTTGCAAAAAACCTGCGATCTCATTGGTGTGATCGCTAATGAATGTAGGACCAAACAACACAAACGGGCGTTCCTGACCTGCATTGACGCGGCTGTAAAAAAATCCCGAGGTCAGCGTCAGCCACGAGGTTGGTCGCAAATCATTTTGATAATCAATTTGCGTGCGTTCGAACAGCGCGCGCGTTGGGCCGACGAATCCGTCCTTGTTCGGATTGTTGATTTGCCGCTCGTGATCGTAATCGAAAATGAGTTTGTGTTCCCACCAATCCGTCGCACTCCAATCAATATGCGGACCGATCAGCCAGCGTTCGGTGAAGAAGTGATCAATTGGGCGTGGATCGAAAATCGTGTTCGGATTTGCGGTGTCGCTCACGGAGTACGTAAACAGGCTGCCGATGCGCAGCGTTTCGTTAGGCGACCAGCCGACGTCGGCGATCCCACCAGTGTTGCGGTAATTATTGTTCGGGCGCGCGTTCTCAGTGTCGAGACGGCTCGCAGCGATCGAATAATCGAAGCCATCGATCTTGCCCTCGCTCTGTCCCCATTCGCGAAAGCTGTCGTACGAACCCCCCTCGGTGGCGACCATTACACTTGGAGTTCCTGTGCCTTGCTTGGTAAAAAGTTGAATGACGCCTGCGAGAGCGCGTGGTCCGTAGATCGTGCTTTGCGGCCCGCGCACGACCTCGATGCGATCTAGGTCGTCGGTGACGAAATCGGCAAAATTCATCGCGCCCGACAGGCCCTGATTAATCGGAATGCCGTCCAGCAGAACTTGCATATCCTCGCTCGGCAACCCGCGCATGAAAACGGAAGTCAGTTGACCGGCGGTTCCGGTCTGCACTACGGACACGCCCGGCACTTCACGCAGCGCGTCGCCCACGCGTTGGATCTGTTTTTGCTCGAGCTCTTCCGAGCTAATCACGCTCATGCTGGCCGGCGACTGATCGAGAGGAATTTCAAAACGCGTCGCCGAGACGACCACTTGTTCAATCTCCGCTTCGCCCGACGTAGGAGTCGGCGAAGCTTCCTCTCCAAAACAGATCAGCGGCGTAAGGACAACTAAGACGAATGCAGGAGCGCGTGCTCCGCACAGATAAAACCAAACTGAACGATTTTGCATAATAGTTACCTCCAACTCCGAGAGTCGGACTTGTGAGGCCGCCATCGACGGCGTTGCATCGTCCAGCTCTCATTCTTCTTTTTGCGAAGAAGTTTTTTCGCGCTGCAGCTTTTGTAGCGGGGTTCGCCGCGGCGAACGCCGGGCGGCTGACACAGCCGCCTTACAACACGAATGAGGTGGACCGGACAAATATTCTGGCTCCTGGCATATGGTGCCTGTGCGGCATCGCACCTTCTTCCCGCCTTCACCCCCGAAATTTTTCGAGGATTGGCCCAATGGGAAGTCGTATCCAGTTACAGCAGCGCAACTGCTCCCGATTCTCACAGGATTTCTTGCGCCGATCCACTTTTCCAAGCTCGCAAAGAACTGGAACGAGGACTAGCGGCTTGCGCTTTAAGCGTCAAGATTATTTAATCACGAGCTAATCGAATCCTTCTTGTGCCCTCGACTAAGTCTCCCTTAAACCTGATTGTGACAGGCGGCGCCGGTTTCATCGGCTCAAACCTCACGCTTGAGCTGCAGGAAAAATTCCCGAATTCACGCCTTACGGTAATTGATGATTTTCGCTCTGGGAGTTTCAAGAACCTTGTCGGATTTCGTGGCGATTTCGTTGCGCAAAATCTGGCTGCGCTCGATTGGCACGGGCAATTCGGTCAGGAACAGTTCGATGCCATTTTTCATCTCGCCTCAATCACTGACACCACTCTGCACGACCAATTCGTTCAGGTGCACGACAACGTGGAAAGTTTTCGCCGGCTACTGAATTTTGCGCGGCAAACCAAGACCCGCGTTATCTATGCTTCCTCGGCATCCACTTATGGGGCCGTTACTCAGGCTAGCGTCGAATCAAATGGCGCCGCCCCGGCAAATGTTTATTCGTTTTCGAAAGTAATCATGGACAACATCGCCATGCGCGAGGCCCGAGAGAATGCAGACTGGATCATCATCGGCTTGCGTTATTTCAACGTGTACGGGCCGCGCGAAGCGCACAAAGGCGTGCCGGCGAGCATGGTTTATCATCTGGCACAGCAGATGAAAGCGGGTCAGCGGCCGCGCATTTTCAAACACGGAGAGCAGCAGCGTGATTTCGTTTACGTGAAAGACATTGTGCAGGGCAGCATCCGGGCGCTCGATGCGCAAACGAGCGGGATTTATAATCTTGGGACCGGCCAGGCGCGCTCGTTTAACGAACTGGTGGATGCTCTCAACAAATGTCTGGGCACAAATTTTCGTCCGGATTACATCGACAACCCGCACGCGCATTATCAAAATTTCACGCAAGCGGATCTCACCAACGCGCGCGGCGCACTCGGTTATGAGCCACGATTTCCGCTGGAAGAAGGCGTCCGCGATTACATGCAGTGGCTGTACGGATGACGTGAGGACGTGCTCGTCTCGCAAAAAACTACGACGCAGCTAAGTCGCGGAATGTTTTTTCAGACATCTGGAACTCAAGCCAATCTTCGTCGATTCTCGCACCGAGACGTTTATAGAACTCGATTCCACGTGCATTCCATTTTGCCACCCACCATTTGATCATGCCGCAGTCGCGTCGCGCTGCTTCTTGCGCGGCCGCTTTCATCAGGAGTCTGCCGGCAGACTTACTGCGGAATCCCTCAGCCACATAGAGTTCTTTGATGATCATGTTCGGCTTAGCCCGATAAGTGAACGCGACGAAATAATAGACAAGAAATCCGATCACCTTCCCCTCGGCTTCTGCAACGAGACAATGAAAACCCGGCGGTGACCGGTGGAAACCTTGCTCGCGCAACGTGTCTGCGGTTACTGTGAAGTCGTGGATGTATTTTTCGAACTCCGCCAGCTCCCGCATCAGTGGTAGCAAGGTGGAAATGTCCTGCTCGACTGCTCTTCTGACCAACAACGACAAAGGATCAGCCTTCCCAGAAGAATTTAGTCGGGCGATGGATTTCTGGCGGAAGACTTTTGTGCACTGGGCAATTGAGCGCGGTTTGCTCAAGCACTTCGCGATGCGGCGAATCAGGCGGGAGCGGGATATGAACCTCTGATGGCAGGCCCACAATCCGGCGCGGCGCGTCCTTCGACATTTCCTTTCGAACTGAGACACTCATGCCGCGTAGATCAACTCCAAGGTCCTCTGCTTTAATTCCCATGGTCGTGCTCATGCATGTAGCAAGCGCCGTGGCAACGAGATCGGTTGGTGAAAACGCTTCGCCTTTCCCTTTGTTATCGGTTGGCGCATCGGTGGAAATTTTCGATTGCGACGGCCCGTGCGTGGCGTCGCAATGCAAATTGCCGCTGTATTTGACTGAGATTTTGACCATGGATTAGCCATAAATTAACACGCGCCTTCGTCTTAGGCTACGGCGACGCCGGCAGATTTTCACAGATTCAGGATGCAGAAACCTCTGTTTCATCCGTGGCAATTGATGTTTTTGAACTTCATCCTCGTGATTGCGACCACATCAGGGACTTGATTCGAAACTCTGAAGTATGAAAAAGAAAATCAGCGGAAAAGATTTGACCAAAGAAGCACCGCGGAGTCCGCGTATTCGAGTTGGTGGCTATGCAATCCTTGGACGTACCATCGATAAATGCCGCGCGCTCGTGGCAGGAGACATCGGCGAATACCACTTCGATTGTCCGCTCGACAACATGCTTTTCGGTTTCAAGGGCGTTCAGGGCGACGATTTCAAAGCCCGAATCGAGCAAGGGGCAAGCGACCAGGAGATGATTGAGTGGCTCAATCAAAGCGGCAAAAAGAGAACACCAGCAGAAACAAGACGGTGGGCCGAAGAGGTAGAGGCGAGCAGTCTCTACGATCATCTGGAAAAACGTAAGTTCTTCAGCGATCAAGTTAAGAAACTAGGGCTCGATCCGGCGAAGACCACTACGTTCGAGTGGTTGGAGGTCGACGATAAAGAGAGTCACGCTCAGAAAGCAGCGTGAGCTACTGTAACGTCCGTTGTCTCAGCGGATACCAAACTGTGCTCAGGACAGCGCTCGCTAAAACACAGTTATGTCTTGATCGCCGGCGGATTGTCTTCAGTGATGCCGGTATCCACGCCACTGCGAATTTTGCTATGCCGCATACTGTACAAGAAATAGATTACCAGCCCGATTCCTAGCCACACAACAAAACGAATCCAGGTCATCACCGGCAGGCTCAACATTAGAACGAGGCACATTACCACACCGAGGATCGGAAAGATTGGAACGAAAGGAACGCGGAACGGACGCGGCCGTTCCGGCGCGACGCGGCGCAGCACGTTTACGCCGAGACAAACCAGGATAAATGCAAACAGCGTTCCGATATTCGTCAGGTCGGCGAGCTCGCCGATATCTGTAACCATCGCTACCACGCCCACCACAACTCCCGTCCAAATCGTAGTGATGTGCGGTGTGCGAAAGCGCGGATGAATTCTGGCAAAATAATGGGGCAACAAACCGTCGCGCGCCATCGCCATGAAAATCCGCGGCTGCCCAAGCTGAAACACGAGCAACACTGAAGTGGTGCCTGCGAGCGCGCCCGCGCTCACCAACGCCTGCGCCCACGGTTTGCTCGCGAAAGCGGTGGCAACCGCCGCCGCATCGCCAGTATAAACAGTGTATTTTTTAATTCCCGTAAGCACGATCGACATCAGCACGTAGAGCACAGTGCAGATGATGAGACTCGCGATGATGCCGATCGGCATGTCACGCCTCGGATCGCGCGTTTCTTCAGCTGTCGTCGAGACTGCGTCGAAGCCGATAAAGGCAAAGAACACGATCGCCGCACCGCTCATCAGGCCGGGAAAGCCGTGGGGTAGAAACGGGTGCCAGTTGGTCGGGTTGACCATGAACGCGCCGAAGGCAATCACGAACACGACCACAGCAGTTTTGATAATAACGATCGTCGTGTTCGTGTACGCGCTTTCTCGAATCCCATAAACAAGGATTACGGTGACACCTGCCACGATAAGCAAAGCCGGCAGATTGAAAGCGATGGAGTGCCCGGCAATGACCGGCAACGTCGCGGATGAATAAGCTTCCAACGCCGCGCCTCCTTTCGCGATCAAATCGCTGGCGGTTTGATGATCGTTCACGAGCCACAGCGGAAATTTTAAATGAAACAGGCTATCGCAGAGTTGGACGAAATAACCGGACCAGCTCACTGCGACGGCCATGTTGCCCACAGCATATTCCAAAATGAGGTCCCAACCGATGATCCACGCCACAATCTCCCCGAGCGTCGCGTACGAATACGTATAGGCCGATCCGGAGACTGGGATCATCGACGCCAGCTCGGCGTAACAAAACGCCGCAAAACCGCAAGCGATGCCGGCCACGATGAAGGACGCGGCAATGGCTGGGCCTGCCCCTGCACGTCCCAACACGACATTGGCGCCGGACAACCAAGCCTGAATGAAATTGATGATCGGCGTCTCAAGTCGCGACGCAAACGTTTGGCCTGCCGCTGCGGTTCCGGTGAGCGAGAAAATTCCGGCGCCAATGACTGCGCCGATGCCGATGCAGGTCAGTGCGACCGGGCCGAGCGTGCGTTTCATTTGCCGGTCGGGCGCTGCCGCTTCTGCGATCAAAAGATCCGGACTCTTGGTTCTGAATAGTTGAAGCGGCACCGCGCGTGATGGTCTCATCAAGCGGTTGTGCGGGTCAATCCAAAGCTTCGTAGTCGGTCTTTGGGGTCCGAGCCGAGCGAGCGCGAGTTTATGTCTATCGACTGAGAAGAAATATTTTTGTAGCCTCGCGGTTAAATGACCGACGAACCGGCAAAGCTTATTCTCGGTGACACAGCAATTTCCGCCATCGAGCGAACTCCTGGGCGGGGCTGGTTCCGTCGAGAGAAAGATGAGCTTCGGAAACTGACGCAGTGCGAGAATTGCGGCGCAGAACTAGTCGGGCGTTACTGCGCACAATGTGGACAAGCCGCTATCGATTACCGCCGCTCATTCCGGCATGTTGTCGGCGATATCCTGGAGTCGTTCCTCAATTGGGACTCGAGATTTTTCACCACCATTGCGCTCCTTATCTTAAAACCGTGGCGGCTGACGAACGAGTTTCTTGCCGGCAAACGCGTTCGCTATGTTAATCCGCTGAGGCTTTATCTGCTCGCCAGTATCTTGTTTTTCTTTGCGGTGAATTACGGGGCGAGAGATTTGCGTTTCGAGCCGGGAAAACTCAGCCCGAAAGACCGCGCGGAACTCGAAACCGACCTAAAAGACCAAGATCTGCCGCCAGCGGCTCGGGAGAAATTGCAGGCACTATTGCGGGAGTCTTCGCCTTCGCCCGCTTCATCGCCTTCAAACACGCCCCTGCCCTCCCCCTCGGCTTCACCCAATACGTCTTCGCCTACGTCCGGCGCGACAGCGGATAAGCACAGGGAGAAATATGGGAAAATAGGCGAGCGTCCGTTTGTGTTTTCTGATGGCGCAAAATCGTCGACCCCATTCGAGAGTTGGATCGAAACGCGAGCTAAGGAAAAGATGGGCGAGCACGGAACGAAGATGGGATTGTTTATCAGGACGCTATTCAGCAACCTCCCTTACATGATGCTCTGCTGCATTCCACTGTTCGCGCTAGTCCTCAAGGTTCTTTACATCCGGCGCCGCATTTTCTACATCGACCATCTAATTTACGCGCTTCACATCCACACATTCTTTTATGTCGGCGTCATGCTGATCGTGCTCGCAACAGTCGGGCTCAACCGCGTGGCTCCGGGCCTGATCGCAGGTTGGATTATCGCGCTTCTCTGGATCGCGTTTGTCGTGCAAATTTTCTTGTCGATCCGCCGCGTTTACCGGCAGGGCTGGTTCATCAGCGTTTTCAAATTTCTTTTTGGCGGGTTTGTTTATTTCGTCGTTCTTGCAGTCGCGCTTGCCGTGACGTTCTTCGCTACGCTGGTAATGCCGTAACGTGGCGCAGGCAGCCGTGCCGGCGTGCAGTTTTCTCCTCAAAGATGTGCGAGCACGATTGCCCCTCTCACGCAGCGCCAAACAATTCCCGTGCTTTCGCCAGCGCTTCGTGGATTTTGCTCGGGTCCTTTCCTGCGCCTTGCGCGCTTTCGGGCCGGCCGCCGCCTTTGCCACCGACGATCGGGGCAATCTGTTGAATCAACTTGTTCGCCTGGAGTTTCGCAGCCATCGATGGAGGGACATGAGCGACCAACGCGACTGATGCGTCCTTTGTACCTGCAAGGAAAATTGGACCGCTGATTTTTGTCTTCAGCGCGTCCACGACTGCTTGCAGCAGTTTTCCGTCAGCCTCGGGCACGTCCGCTACGCAGAAGTTTTTCCCGGCATCCGATCGCGCCAGTTCATTTGCAATCTGAGCAGCCCGGCTCTTTAATTCTGCCCCGGCAGCTTTGGCCGTTTTCTTTTCCCATCCGCGAACTTCGGCGTCGATCTTTTCAAGATGCGCTGCGCGTGCATCGATTTGTTGCAGCATTTCTGTTGTCGCTGCTGTGCTTCCGAACGCAGGCAACGCCGGAATGTCAGGTTTCCTGCGCTTCAGGGTTTCAAACTTTTCTTGCTGTCGGCCAGCTTCTTCCTCGGCCCAGGCGCGCGCTGCGTCACCGGCAACTGCTTCAATGCGGCGCGTTCCCGCGGCGATGGCTTCTTCCTTCACGATACGGAACGGACCGATTTCGCTTGTGGATCTCACGTGCGTACCGCCGCACAGCTCCATGGAATAGCCGTTAAGGGCGTGCGGCGCTCCGCCGATCTGCAACACACGTACGGTGTCGCCATATTTCTCCCCGAAAAATTGAATGATGTCTTTTCGCTGTTTCGCTTCTGCAAACGGAATTTCTGTCCACGAAACCAGTGCGCTCTCGGCGATCTTTTCGTTCACTAATTTTTCCACGTCGCGCACCTGCTGCTTAGTCAGCGGCGCGCTTGAAAAGTCGAACGTCAATTTGTCAGGGCCAACGTAGCTTCCTTTCTGCGATGCATCGCGTGAGACGACTTCGTGCAACGCCCAGTGTAACAGATGCGTCACGGTGTGATGTCCCTGAATCAATTTGCGCCGATCAACATCTACTGAAATGCGCACCGCCTCGCCCGGTTCCGGCGCGCGACCCTCTACAACCGTCGCGCGATGAACAAAAACATCGCCGCGCTTTTGTGTATCGATTACGCGCAACTGACCAACTTCGGTCCAATCATGCCCGGGGACGTGCAGCAAACCCCGATCGCCCACCTGGCCGCCCATTTCCGCGTAAAGCGGCGTGCGATCAACAACGATATTTAGCTCGTCCGATTTTTTGCCCGGCAGAACCGTTTCAACGACTGCTTCCGCCTCCAGAAAATCGTAACCAAGAAATTTCGTAGGTGCCGATTTTAGCGCGTCTTCTTCGACACTGATTTCTTCTTTTTTCTGGGCCTTGCGCGCGCGCTCACGCTGTTGCTCCATTAGTTTCTCAAAGCCAGCTATATCGACAGTGAGGCCGCGCTCACGTGCCATTAGTTCGGTCAGATCCAGCGGAAATCCGTAGGTGTCGTAAAGTTTAAAGGCGAACTCGCCAGAGACGACTTTTTCAACAGGAAGACCTGCCTTAGCTTTCTCTGCGTTGAACACCATAACTTGATCAAACCTCAGAATCCCCTCATCAAGCGTTTCGTTAAATGATTCCTCTTCCCGACGAATCGTTTCTTTAATCTTTGATTGTTGCACTCGGACTTCTGGAAAGACATCGCCCATCGTTTTCGACACCACATCGACGAGTTTGAAGAAGAATGGTTCGTGAAAACCGAGCGTGCGGCCATAGCGAACCGCGCGCCGCAAAATGCGGCGCGAAACATAACCGCGGCCTTCGTTTGATGGAATGATTCCGTCGGCGATCGCAAATGAGAGCGCGCGGATGTGGTCGGCCACGACACGAAAGGCGATGTCGATCTTTTCCTGCTCGGTTTCGTGGGCGACTCCGCTTTTCGGCAGCGTGCTCGTATATTCTTTGCCGCTCAATTTTTCGATCTCATCGAAAATCGGGCGGAAAACGTCGGTCTCGTAATTCGAGATTGTACCGGAAAAATCGCTGAGATTTTTTGTACCTTGAATAATCGCGGTCACGCGTTCGAACCCCATTCCGGTATCGACGTGACGTTGAGGCAATGACGTGAATGAACCTTCCGGATTCGCGTTGAACTGGATGAAAACCAAATTCCAAATCTCGATGCAGCGCGGGTCGTTCTTGTTGACCAACTCGCCACGCGTGTCGCCATCTAGTGTGAGATCGACATGCACTTCCGAGCATGGCCCGCACGGGCCGGTGTCGCCCATCATCCAGAAATTATCGGCCTTGCCACTGCTGAGAACGTGAATCTTTGGATCGAGATCGGCTTCGCGAAACAAACGCGCCCAGTGCTCATACGCTTTCTGGTCGAACTCGCTCGGCTCGCCGGGTCCAGGCTTGTAAACGGTCGCGTAAAGCCGTTGAGTTGGAAATTTCCAGCGTTCGACCAGTAATTCCCACGCCCATTCGATGGCTTCCTTTTTGAAGTAATCGCCGAAGCTCCAGTTGCCGAGCATTTCGAAAAACGTGTGGTGATAAGTATCGAGGCCGACGTCCTCGAGATCGTTGTGTTTTCCCCCGGCACGAATGCATTTTTGCGTGTCGGCGACGCGCGGCGGTTTCCACTGCGGTTTTTGTTGTCCGAGAAAAATCGGCACGAACTGGTTCATCCCAGCATTGGTGAAAAGAAGATTCGGCGCGTCCGGCACCAGAGATGACGACGGGACGATGGTGTGCTGTTTCTCGCGAAAAAAATCGAGGAACGATTGACGGATCTCAGCCGAGGTCATGGTTTAACCCCGAATAAACACGAATTTCTGGAAACTTGAAACCGCCACTCAGGAGGTTGACGGTGACGTCGCTCGACGGTTTACGCCTCGCTGCGAAATTTAGCTCTTTTCTTCGTCCAGCTTCGCTTTAACCGCGGTCTCAATTTCTTCGTAGAGCGCCTTGTCGTTTTTCAAAGTTTCTTTCGCAGCGTCACGGCCCTGCGCAAGCTGTGTGCCTTTGTAGTTCAACCAGGAGCCGCGCTTTTCGATAATTTGCTTTTCCAACGCGACGTCGAGAAGAGCGCCGGTCGAGGAGATTCCCTCGTTGTACATGATGTCGAATTCAGCTTCCGTAAACGGCGGGGCGACTTTGTTCTTCACGATCTTGATACGAGTTCGGTTCCCTGTCACCACGCCATCAGTCTGCTTGATTGCACCGATGCGCCGAATATCGACGCGCACACTGGCATAGAATTTCAATGCCTTTCCACCGGGCGTCGTCTCCGGATTTCCAAACATCACGCCGATTTTTTCGCGGATTTGATTCGTGAAAATGCAGCAGGTCCGCGCCTTTGAAATCAGGGAGGTGAGTTTACGCAAAGCCGCACTCATAAGTCGCGCTTGCGCGCCGACTGTCGTATCCCCGATCTCGCCCTCGAGTTCCGCTCTGGTGACCAGCGCCGCGACCGAATCGACGACAATCACGTCCAGAGCGTTGGAGCGCACCAGGGTTTCACAAATCCGCAGCGCTTCCTCGCCGGAGCTTGGCTGTGAGACGAGCAAATCATCGAGGTTAACGCCTAGTCTTTTTGCGTATGCAGGATCGAGCGCATGCTCGACGTCAATGAACGCCGCCAGCCCGCCGCGTTTTTGCGCTTGCGCAATCACTGTGAGCGTCAGTGTCGTTTTACCGGACGATTCGGGCCCGAAAACTTCCACGACTCGCCCTCTTGGAAATCCGCCCACGCCAAGAGCGCGATCGATCAAAATATTACCGGTGGGGATGACGTCAATATCGACAATCTTCTCATCGCCAAGGCGCATGATGGCGCCTTCACCGTAATCTTTGGCTATCTGCTGGATCGCCAGATCGAGGTTCTTATTCCGCGCCGCGGTGAGTTTGTCAGTGCCTGCCTTTTCTTCGGTCTTTGTCGCCATATCAGGATCATTTAAGTACGACTGAGGCGACGATTCGCCAAGCAGAAAAGCAGAGCGACTTCGACTCAGCAAAAGAAAAAGGCCGCGAACGTTCGACGCTCGCGGCCTTCCATTTCGACGAAGCAGATCTTATGAGACGGTGATCTTGCGCGGCTTAATGTGCTCTGCTTTGGGCAGAGTCAACGTCACCAAACCCTGCTCGATTTTTGCGCTGATGTTGTCGCCGTCGATCGACGGGTCCAGTTCGAATGTGCGGCGGAAGTTGTCCGGCCGCGATTCATGATGAATGAGCGTTCCCTCAATTTGTGGAAGCGAACGCCGGCCGACGATCGTCAGCTCGTTGTTTTCAACGGAAATATCGAGACCATCTTTAGTCACGCCAGGCATCTCGATTTCGAGTGTGTAACCGTCACCGGCCTCGATCACGCTAGCTGGCGGCGGAACAAACTGCTCGGTCTGCACTCGATCAGTATCGCGATTTTCACGGGTTAATGTATTCATGTGAAGTTCCTTTCAGTTTCAATTGATTAGCTGACCTGAATCTGCTTTGGCTTCACTTCTTCAGCCTTGGGCAATGTCACAGTCAGAATTCCATCACGGTAAGTCGCGCTGACTTTGTTGGCGTTGACGCGAGTCGGCAATGCGATGCTGCGGCGGAACGTGCCGATATAACGTTCTGTGCGCTCGGCATTATCGCCGTTATTACTTTCGCGCTTCCGCTCACCACTGATAGTCAACGCCCCATCATGCAGCGAGATCTCGATGTCTTCCTTGCGCATGCCGGGCAACTCGACCACCGCGACGATGTTGTCAGTGCTCTGGTAAAGGTCGAGCGCGGGCGACCAGCCGCTAAAGAGCTGGCCTGTGCGTGGTAAGCTCGACCAGAATGGCAACTCGAAAAACGAATTGAGCTCGTCCCTGAGTGTGCTCCAGCGGCCGGAGGCCAACGACGGGCTCAGCTCTGGCGTTTGATAACGAATTAAATTCATAACTTGAAGTCTCCTTTCTTGGATTAAAGATTTTTCAGTTCAACGCTTCTCTATTAGCTCAGCGCATGCCAGAGGCGGATTTGAAAGGATGCATGACCGTAACGCTTGCAGAATGAGTGCCTTACCGGGATGAGGAACGAAGCTTGCTCAATTCGCGTGTGGTTATTAATGAGACACACCGAGCCAGAGCGGTCGGAGGGAGCGAGACACTTTTGCGCTGCCGATGACAGAAATTGTAAAGGCAGCCTCTCCACGAATATGGCCATGGCGTATTCGTCCACACCGCGCATCTTGACAGTTGAATCACTAAACGGTTACGAGTCGCATCGTGAAGATGCTCCCAAATGGCGGGCGCCGCGACCTCGATTCGGTCGTGGTCAATATCGAGCTGACCCTCGTCAGCATTATCCAGGGGGTCGCACTTTTTTTCCTAACGGACAATGCGCGTGCGATCCTGCCAAAGGAACATATAAGTGCGTTTCTTTATGTCGCGGCTGGTTTGTGTGTGATTTTCATCTTCTGGTCGCGTTCGGTCATTCACACGCTCACGTTGATTCGGTGGCCATTGGAGTTCGGTCACAACTTTTTCTACATCGCTTGCGCACTGGGCGAGGCCGTTCTTTTTAGCCGCCTCGATAATCCGCTCGCATGGTTTCAACTCGGCACCGTGTACGCAGGTGTTGTTTGGCTTCTCTTTATTTACGATATGCGGCTGATTCACGCGCGAATCGTCGAGTCACACGATGATTCCGAGCGCGCCCTTTACGCTCGAGCCAGGTCCGATCAATTGCTCAATATTCGCTTACTCGTTCCTTTGCTTTTCCTACTGAATCTGATCTGCGCATTCGTGATTTGGACTTGGCCCAATCTGTTCATCGGTCGCGCCGGTCATGTTTGGCTGATTAGCGCTCAACTCATTTCGTTCATCGGTTACCTGATTCACACCAGTCGTCACTTCGCTGCGCTTGCGCCCCTTCTCTTGCAAAGCCGCGAAGGGAAATGAAATTGCTCAGTATTTTTTGCTATCGAAGTACAGAAGGACAAAGGCAATTCCGACCAACGGTTGGAAAATTTTCTGCAGAAGGGTCGGCACAAAAGCGGAGACATCAAAGCCTCGGGCTTGCTGGGCTTCGGCCAGTTTTTGCAGAAGCGTCTGGGCGTCCTGTGTAGTAGCCAACTCATTAAGATAATGGTGCAGGGTCGGCCATTCGGAGACAAGGGTGACTGCCAGTACGAACACGAACCACAGGGACGCAATAAAGGCTCCCCGCCACAACGGGCGTTGAAACCATGGAAGATCGCGGCCGCTATACGCGAGATTTCTGCTATCGCGCAGTGCACCGATGAATGCGGCGTTTTCGAGAACGGCAAACTGCTGCCAAAACAAAACATTCACGAAGAAACGACTGAACATCCAGACCTGCAGAACGAGCAAAGCCAGCGCAAAAAGGACCAACAACAACGAAGCCGCACCACCTAGAGCGATGGCTGCGATAACCAGCCCAAACAACATTAGAAGAGCGAACACGCCATAGACGAAGATGCACAGCGCAGCAACGCGCGGCCAGAACCTGACAGCCTCATTTAGCGCGGCGATCAAACCGAGCCGGCGTCCGGAAGCAATCTCAGCGGTGAGAATTTGAATTCCCGCGATATACACCGGCCACATCGCTATCGAGAGCACAAACATTAAAAAAGCAAAGGCACCTCCAGCGAGAACGCGCAAATCGGCATCCGAGCCCTTTGCGGTTTGCATCAATGCAGTCGTCAGCTGACTGCATACCGACGGCAACAACACGAGAAGAGTAAGTCCAAGAAATTGGAAAAAGCCTTTGCGATAAACCTGAAACGTCTCCGCCAAAATCTGACCGAAGCCGCGATGTCGCGCTTGTGCGGACAGTTGTGTCGAGGGCCCTGCGCTCGCCGCCGTGAGCGCCGCTGTATCAAACAATCCCGGAATCGCCGCCGCCGTGCCCCAAAGATCGGCAGCTGCGTTTCGCGCTTCGTTTTCGGGAAGGAGCCGCCCCTCTCGCATCCATTCGCGAAGCGTGTCGATGTCGGCGGGCCCGTATTCTTTTCCCTGGACGCGCACGATCCATTCTTCTGTCATGCCTTGATCATCCAGCATCCTGCATTCAGAATCCAGTATCTGCCTCTGCAATGAAATTGTTGCTTATCGATGGCCATTATTATGTTTACCGCTCGTTTTTCGCTATCCCGAATCTCTCCAATTCCCGCGGCGAACCGACCAACGCGATTTTCGGCTTCACGAAGACACTGCGGCTAATGCTGAAACATTTGCAGCCTGAGTTGGGCGCCGTGGTTTGGGACGAAGGCGTGCCGCAGAGGCGAGTGGAACTGCAACCTGCGTACAAGGAAACACGAAAAGAGATGCCCAAGCCCATGATTCCGCAGCTGAACTTCATTCAAAAGCTCACACCGATGCTGGGCTTTCCAAATATTTCCGCTCCGGACACGGAAGCTGATGATCTGATGGGATGTTATGCCATGGCCGCGTGCAAGCGGCCGGGAATGGAAGTAGTACTCGCAACTAACGACAAGGATCTTTATCAACTCGTCGGTCCTTGCGTGAAAGTTTATACGACCGCGAAAGCGGATCTTGCTTCGCCCAAGAATGCATTCGCGTTGTTAAGCGAAGATCAGGTCGCTGCAAAATGGGAGGTCCCGCCCAAGCTTATCGGCGATGTCCTCGCGTTGACGGGCGATTCGGTCGATAACATCCCCGGTATCGGACTGGGCCGTAAAACTGCCGCGTCATTGATTCGTGAGTTCGGCGGCTTGGAACCCTTGCTAAAGAACATCGACAAGGTGAAGAATGCGCGGACGCAGGAGAAACTCGCCAATGCGCGCGAGCAAATCTTGCAAAACCGAAAGATGGTCGATCTGGATTGTCATCTTGAATTGCCTGTACCGATTGATCAGCTTCGAATCGAACCTGATTATCCAAATCTGATCCGCGCGTTGGAGCAGTGTGAGTTCAAATCGCTGCTTCAGGAAGTGCGCGATGAAGCAGCGCGAGTCGGGACGGACGCCCAGAGAAATCTTCTGTAGATCAGGGAACAGCGGTCCCTATTTCGCCGCGTTAGCCAGTCGCGTAACCTCCTGAACGTGTGCCGATAAGCACCAACACGGATTTTTCGTAAAAAATTCGAACGAAGTGTGCAAGCCGCTGTCAAACTTAATAGGTTAAGGCGATTCGGGCGGTGGCACGACTTTTTATATTCGTTGTTTCTCCTTAGCGTGCGCTGCCCGAATCTTTTTTGTCTTTTTGTCTGAGTCAGGCAAAGCGACCGAGGGGACAGTGCGTCTCCGATAGACCAATTCGTCTTTCGCGCTTATCGTGCGCATTTCGTGCCCCCGTGAAGCCAAACCATTACGATCCGATCGCTGCCGCGCTCGAAGAAGACATTGGCGAAGGCGATGTCACAACTGATTTTTTCGTACCGGAGACACTACATGCAACCGGACGCATCCTTGCGCGCGAAAACGCAGTAGTTGCCGGCGCCGGAGCAGCTGCGGAAGTCTTTCGACAGGTCGACCCTTCAACGGACACCCAGATCATTTGCCGCGACGGCGATAACGTTGTTGCGGGCGACGTGATTGTTGAAGTGCGCGGTGTTGCGCGTTCAATTCTGAAGGCGGAACGGGTTGCGCTCAATTTTTTGCAGCGCCTCTGCGGCATCGCAACGCTTACGCGCCAATTTGTGGATGCCGTCGGGAACCATGCGGCCAAGATTCTGGATACGCGGAAAACCACGCCCGGACTGCGCGCGTTGGAAAAGGCGGCAGTAGTTGCCGGCGGCGGCGTTAATCATCGTTTTGGCCTGTACGATATGGTGCTCGTGAAGGATAATCATTTGGCTGCCCTCGCAGGACTCTCCAGTTTTGGCGATCGAATTCGCCAGCTTCGCCAGGAGCGGCCAAACATCCGGATTGAAGTCGAAGCGGATGACCTTGAACAAGTTCGCGCTTTTGTCGAGATGGACGGCATAGACGTCATCCTTCTCGATAACATGACCCCCGCCCAAATTCGGGAGGCTGTGGCGCTGAAAAGGAACAATATCAAGTTCGAAGCAAGCGGCGGAATCACGTTGAAGAACGTCAGGCGGGTGGCCGCCACGGGAGTGGATTACATTTCCATCGGTGCGCTAACGAGCTCCGCGCGCGCAATCGATATCACTCTGGAAATGACCCATGTTCCCGGCTGAGATTTCGCATCGGCTGGTCGCTGCCGAACTGCAAGGCGAACTCCCCGCCATCATCGGGCGGGAAATCATTGTTCTCGAACAAACGGGCTCGACAAACGATGCAATTTTAGAAGTCGCCTGGCCCAAAGGAGTCGGGGTCGCCCTTGGGCGCCGTAGTCTTGGCGAAAGCGGCAGCCCATCATTCCGAAAAAGTGAAGGCTTGGTTCTTTTCGCCGAGCATCAAAGCGCCGGGCGCGGTCAATGGGGGAATCGCTGGGAATCGGCACCGGGAAAAGGCCTCTGGTTCTCAATCCTTTTGCAACCTGAAATCGAGATCAACGAGTCTGCACGGCTCACGCTTTGGGCGATCGAAACTATTTCCGACGTCATTCGAACCGAGTTGTCTCTCGAACCGACGATTAAGTTGCCCAATGATATTCAGATTCACGGACGCAAAGTAGCCGGCGTCCTGACGGAGATGCGCGCGCAAGAGAAGGCGCCGCACCTAGCGGTCGTCGGAATTGGAATTAACGTGAACCACTCACTGCAGGATTTCCCACCAGAATTGCGAAACCGGGCGATTTCATTGGCCATGGCGCTGCAGCGGTCAGTTGACCGCCAAAAATTTGCCGTCGCTCTCTTGCGAAATCTCGATCGGAGCTATCGGGAAAAATTCCCCGAGAGGTTGTAGCCAACGACTCGGCTGAAGGATTGAAAAGACGCTGCCGCGGTCAACGCCCGCGGCTACAACTTCTCCTGCTGCGCCCACCACTCGCGGTAAACATGCGGCGAAATCTCCGATGGTTTGATCTCGCTACGCCCACCCCAGAAAACGTTTGTGTACGACACTGGCAGGCCACTCGCGGCAAGATGTTCATCAATGGCAGCCTTATGATGGAGCAAGAGTTGTTTATCCGTACCATGCGCCACAGCCATGATATTGACGTGCTTGAATTCCGGCCCCGCTTCCCGCCAGTAACAATGCGTCAGAATATGATGGCGGCCGACTTCGCCGCCCGCTTCAATCTGACGACCCGGCGGCACTGCCCAGTGAAACAGCGCGTTGAATCGCGTGACGCGTACGCCGCCCGCTGACGGTTTCACGTGTTCGAGAAAAGTTGAAAAACGCCCAATAATTTTTCGTGTACTTAATTCTTCTGCCACGCGAAAGAATTCCTCCAGTGACACGCCGGCTTCCTTCGCGCGCGCAACCCATGGCGACAGCTTGATTTCTTCCGGAGCAAATTCACGCTTGAGGGCAAGCAGGACGTTCCAGTCGCGCTCGCTCAGATCGACCATCTGCACTGGAATCATTTTTGCCGGCTGGTCCGCCTTACTACCCGGCTCGATGGTTTTGCGGCGGACGTGGCCAACTCCGAGTGTGAAAATTCCCTTTGCTGGCATCGGGCGAAAACGCTCCGCACCGACTTTTTTTGCCAGCAATTTGCAATGCGCCTGCAATGAAAATCCCTGCGGGACCTTTAACGTAGTCCAAAGCTTGTAATCCGATCCGGCGCTGACAGTGTCCGTAGAGCGCAGCACCACGTGACCGGAAAATGGATCGCGCTGAGACATCCAATCGAACGCGGCGTCGATTTGTTTCTCGGGAACTTTCCACGCCACTAGCGCGCCCTCAGCCAGATTGGTTGCCAGCAAAGTTTGACGGACGCGGCGGATCGTTCCCGCGCGCAACATGGCGGAGATCCGCGCCATAACGGCATCGACGCCCACGCCAGAACGGTTCGCAATTTCCTCGAACGGTTCGCGCACGAATCCCTCGATCTTGTCCTCTGAAATGGCAAGAATCTTCGCGTTAACTGGATCGTTGTGCTCCACCGGCAACATGCGAATTAATCCGCCGCGCAAACAAACTTGTCCAATGAAGCGCAGCCGTTCGCCGAGATTCAAGATGGTTTTCCCGTCAGAGTGCGCAGGTTAGCACGGCCGCAAAGTGACACCCCGTACCGGTGAGCACGAACAAATGCCAGACAAAGTGAGCGTAGCGCAGACGCGTGTTCACGAAGAAGAATACGCCTGTTGTGTAAACGATCCCGCCAGCTAGAAGCAACAGCAGCACTGGGAGCGGGACCGCGAACACGAATGGTCGGATGAAAATAAGCGCGAGCCAGCCCATTCCCAGATAAAGAGCCATGGCAAGCTTCCGATGACGCGCTGTGCCGCGTATCGCTTTGACCAATGTCCCGAAAACGGCCAGTGCCCAAACAAGTCCGAGCATTATCCAACCCCAAACTCCGCCAAGCGGCCCCAGTGCAAAGGGCGTATATGTTCCGGCAATCAACCAAAAAATCGCCGAGTGATCCAAGAGTTGCAAGACCGACTTGGCGCGCGTGCGAGGCCAGGCGTGGTAGAGCGTCGATCCCAGATACAACAGTAACATCGTCACGGTAAAAACGATCGTGCCGATTAGAAAAGAGAGGCTGCCATGGTGCAATGCTGCCAGAAGCAGGACCGGAGTGCCGATCAGCGCACCGACTAGGCCTATCCCATGACTGATACTATTCGCCAATTCCTCGCCAGTTGTTTGCGTCCACCTCGGCAAAGTTAGTGGCTCGTCAACGACGTTCATCGCCCCGCACATCAGCGCGCATCGAGCGATTCTGCAAATCAAAAATAGACGGCGCCAGTCGTCGCTTCTCGGTGATCGATGGCAAAAGTTGCAATCAAGGTCAAAACAACTTTCCATCGAGCCAGCGCATCCATGGCCACAAAAAACAACGAGACATCGTTAAAAGTTATTTTTTTCGATGCGATGGGAACACTGTTTTATTTGAACGGAACGGTCGGCGACCACTACGCGCTGGTAGCCAGCGAAGTGGGCCTGGCACTCGACGCAGACAAGCTTGACCGCGCGTTTTATTCGGCTTGGGAGAAGATGCCGCAGCGCGCTGCGATCGATGCGCCGCGCGAAAACGACGACAAAGGCTGGTGGCGTGAACTAATCGATCTCGTCGTCGACCAGGTCGCCCCTTCATTGAACGAATTCGATCGGGATAATTTCTTCGAAGTCGCTTATGAACATTTTGCCGAGGCAGGTGTTTGGCAGCTTTACCCTGAAGTGCCCGACGTGTTGGAGCGATTGCAGCCGCGATTCCAACTCGCCGTGGTTTCAAATTTTGACGGGCGTTTGCGTTTGATCCTCGAGCACGTTGGCATCTCAAAGTTTTTCACGCACATTCTCATTTCCAGCGAGCTTGGCGCCGACAAACCTGACCCGGAAATTTACCAGCGAGCCCTGAAGTTAATTCATGTGAAGCCTAACGAGGTTCTCCATGTCGGTGACGATCCGAAACGTGATTGGGAAGCAGCCACCGCGGCTGGTTTGTCGACCTTTCGATTGGATAGACAAAAGAATTCGCTGCGCGGTCTGCTCGCGATGTTGAAAGTTTAGCGCAAGCGCGTCGCCTGCCGAATCTTTCATCGAAAACGGAGCGATGGCTCGGCCGGAAATCGATCCTAGAACCAACGGCTTAAAAGAGCGTCGTTTGCTAGGAATTCTGGATTGCGATTTTGCTGCTACTCTTTGCCTTTTTTCAGCCACCGCAGGAACACTCGCCGCGTCTTTGCAATCCGTTCCGCATGAGCCTTTCGCTCAGGCTCGGGCGGACTTTCCAACATTTTTCGAATCATAGTGCCCGCAACACCGCCACCACCTTTGACATCTTTTTCTGGCTGCAGATCGCGAACTTTGACGTGTCCCTTCCTCGTTCGGCGCCAAATGAAGCGGATCACATGTGGATTGACATCTTTGTCTTGCATATCTGCACTCGCCCACCCAAAGGCAGGTCTAGTCAAAACCTAGGCTTTAGGTCAAGACAATTCTTTTTGTAGATCATATGATGGTGTAATTCGTGTTCACCATACTGATGGCAACATCACTGACACGGATGAACCCGCGGACGAGTTCAAAGGCGGTAATAACGTGGCTATGCGCGATCTTCTCGGCAATCCTTGACCAGCAAAGGATCCCCCCGCACCCTACGGCGTAAGGAAAATTTTGCCTGTATAAGGATCTTCCACCGGAGTTCCGGGCGGAAAACCGGTGACGTCAACGTAACCGCTATCCGGCGCGAACGGACTAGTAATTAACCATTCTTTCCCCGGCACGGGAACTCCATATGGCAGATTAGTTTTTTGCTGGGTCGCGCCCGAGGCCGCCTTCGCCATGCGGACATTTCGCTGATCCGGAGGCGCAGGGGCTAGGGTGCCCGAACTCTGCTTATTTGAAGCATCGCTCGGGGGAGTTTCGTTATGCTTACGGTTGGTCCGGTGCCGTCGCGGCTTCTCGCTCGGCTGCGCGAACGCGGTACGTAGCGTTATGAAAAAATCTCGGAACGGGCCAGCCTTTGCGACATCGCTGCCTGTAATCACGATGAAGATCGTTGGCCAGACGATAATTCGCCGGAGCGACCGTTTCACGAAGACAGTATTCGTGCCAGGGCACGCCTATGAGTGGGCGACAGATTAAAAAAGTCTCACAATAGTGTCGCTTCCTGAATTCGTTCCCATGAGGGGCATGGGTTGGCCGGGACTCGACGACCTAGAGGATTTCCGCCCGGGTCGGAGGCTTAATCGGTAGAGCAGCCCCGAAGGCTTTCGGGGTTGGTTCTGTATTGAAAAATTCTTTGGCTACTGGAAACTGAAACGTCGCGGGTCGGTAGCTCAATCGGTAGAGCAGCGCCCTTTTAAGGCGTTGGTTCCGGGTTCGAGTCCCGGCCGACCCATATTGTCTTATGGCTTGGGTTTACGATTGCTGCCGAAGGGTTGAGCGCTTCGCTTTCTAATTGCGATCCAAAAGTCATCGCATCCCTCGCGGTTTCAGTGTTTCATCGTCCACATGAAGCGACTCTTGATAGTATCCGCCGCGTTACTCGCATCAGTAACGCACGGCGCCACAAACTTCGATGTGGCGGCAAAGGCGACAAACGAACTTGCTGTCGAGCTCCATCGCAGGCTCGCTACAGGTGACGAGAATCTTTGTATCTCTCCCTACTCAATTGAAAGCGCCCTCGCGATGACGTTTGCCGGCGCTGATGGCGAGACGCGCACGGAGATGGCGCGTGTTCTGCATTTTCCAACAAATGATGGCGGTGTGCCCGCGTCCTTTTTCGCGCTCCAGAGTTCGCTGCAAGAGATGAGCGCCAAAACAGCTGAGCTCGCAAAACAATCGAAAAAATTCGGTGGCCCCAGCGAACCGATCACATTGAACATCGCCAACAGGCTGTTTGCGCAAAAGGGTTATCAATTTCGTGAGGTTTTCTTGTCAGTAGTGAGACAGAATTTCGGGGGAGCGTTTGAGCTCGTTGATTTCATTACTGATCCTGCGGCAGCCAGACGGCATATCAACAAATGGGTCGCAGACCAGACGCGTGAGCGAATTCGCGATCTGATTCCCGAAAACGCGCTGAATAAGACAACGCGCCTCGTTCTGGCGAACGCGCTTTATCTGAAAGCGCCGTGGGCGAAGGAATTTTCGGAGAGCGTAACAAAGCCGGAGCCGTTCTTCATTCACGCAGGCGAACCTGCAGACGTCCCCACGATGCGAAAAACGAGTCACGACTTCGGTTACGCGAGGCACGAAGGATTCACAGTGGTGAGCCTCCCTTATGCAGGCAACGATTTACAGTTTCTGGTTCTTCTTCCCGACGAGATAAATGGTCTGCACGCACTTGAATCGAAACTAACCGGTGAGCTGCTGGCGCAATACGCAAAACTCCAGGCCCGCGACGTAGATCTTCATCTCCCAAAGTTCAAGCTTCAGCCGCCGACGGTCATTTTGGCCGAAAAGTTTGAAGCGCTCGGAATGAAAACCGCGTTCGACAAGCCGCAGGGCAGCGCGAATTTCGACAGAATGGCGCCACGAAAGCCAAATGATTACCTCTACATCTCGCAAATCTTTCACAAGACATTTATCGCGGTGGACGAAAAAGGAACCGAAGCGGCGGCCGCAACAGCCGTCGCGATGATGACAGGGGCAGCTTTAAGATCACCTCCCCCGCCGCCGATTGAAGTAAAAATTGATCGGCCATTTATCTATGCAATCCAGCATATCCCCAGCGGCGTCTGCCTGTTTCTCGGTCGCGTAACCGATCCGAGATAGTTAACACGGGAATTTCTGGAAGTGTGTTAGGCGCCCCTCATGAAACACGCCGGCGTCTCACAGAGCCGCCCTATAAGAGGTTTTGCGCCGCGTAACTGAGTTTCCCATTCACGATGCGCGCCGCGGAGGTGAACGGGTGCGGCGCGATCTTGTTAGCGTCGAGGATATGCATCACTTCGATCCCGCGCGCCTTTAGATAATCGGAAATCAACGAGCGATGGCAGCGCCACCAGACTGCTTCCGCGCACATGATCGCGGCGGGTCCGGCTTCGCGAGCAAGATCGAGTAGCCGTTCGATACCTTTGCGGAATTCCTCTGTCTCCATGTAATCGGCATAACCGCGAAATGAAGCATTGCGCCAGGCGGTGTTGCGCGAGTTGGGCTTGGATTTTCGTCTTCCACCCAATTCAGGGAAATGTCCGTAGCGAATTCCGAGCGCATTCAGCGATTGCGCCAGCGTTTCCCTGTTGAACTGCGGATAACGCTTCGACCCGGGCAACGACCGCACATCGACCAGCACCTTGATCCCGTTCTCTTCCAGCAACGAAATGAAGACGTCAATGTTGCGCGTCGAATGGCCAATCGTCCAGATTCGCGTGATCATCTTTCTTTGATTGCAATCCGATCATTGATAACTTGTCAAAAATCGGGAGATGCAAAAATGAACAAAATATTCTTATCGACAATCATTGGGCTGACTACATTGGCACTTATGGAGGCAGCGGAGACTCAACAGCAACCGGAGGTCGGTAAACCCGCTCCGGAATTTAGCCTAACGACCGGCGACGGTTCGCAGGTCAGTCTCAAGGATTTCAAAGGCAAATGGGTAGTGCTCTACTTTTATCCAAAAGATTTCACCAGCGGTTGCACCATGGAGGCGCATAATTTTCAGCGCGACCTTTCGAAATATCAGGACGCCGGCGCGGTGATTCTTGGCGTGAGCGTCGATACTGCGCAATCACACAAAGATTTTTGCGCAAAAGAGGGATTGAATTTCAAACTGCTCGCTGATCCTGACGCGAAGATCTCAACCGAATATGGATCTGTGATGGATTACAAGGGCCAAAAGCTCGCCGCACGCAATACGTTCATCATTAATCCCCAAGGCGAAATCGCCAAGGTGTACACCGGCGTGAAACCGACCGACCACAGCGAGCAAGTCCTAAAAGATTTAGCGGAGTTAAAGAAAAGCTAACTGTGAATTGGTAGATTTTTTCTCGCGGCGAAGCCGCTTTGGAGTGCGGCGGCGGCTCGACGGCCGATTTTGGGAAAGCAAAATAAGAATATGGCAAATAGAAAATCAATCGATTGCAGAGATTACCCGAGCGAGAAAAATTGCTCGCTCAAAATTTCCGGCACTGAGCAAGAGGTACTCGACGCGGCCGTACAGCATGCCGTATCGGGGCACGGGCACGAGAATACGCCGGAATTGCGCGATCAGATCAAATCGATGCTCAAAGACGAGAGCGATTGACTACTTCGTTGACGAAGACCTGGCCACCGCAAGGCGGGATGCCCAGGATTGTCCGGCTCGTAATTGCGCTCGCAATTTTGTTGTTCGCGCTGGTGATGTTCACGCGCCTCCCGGACCAACTCATTCTCTTTCCCAGCACTCAGCCGCTGAATCCATACGGCGCAGTGCGCAAAACAATTCCGTTTCAGAAGGGCGAGCTGGAGATTTGGACGGCTCAGTCGCAGCGCGCGCAGCAACAGGGCCGCGCAGACGTTTTCGTTTTGCGTTTTTACGGCAACGCGGATCGGGCGGATCGCTGGGCAGCTGCCGAGGCGGAGATGTGGAATGATCGCGCAGTTGAAGTCTGGGGAATGAATTATCCTGGGTTCGGCGGGAGCACGGGACCGGCGAGGCTTTCGAAGATCGGGCCGGCCGCGCTTGCAGCATTCGATGAATTAAAACTTCACGCAAGCGATCGACCGAGCATTGTTTATGGAGCCAGCATTGGTGCCACCGCGGCGCTTCATGTCGCGGCGCAGCGTCCGATCACCGGATTGATTTTGCATAATCCTGTGCCGTTACGTGAAATAATTCTGCGCCGATTCGGCTGGTGGAATCTGTGGTTGCTGGCTGGTCCTGTCGCATTACAGATTCCGCGAGATCTCGACAGCGTTGCGAACGCGAGAGTGAGTCATGCTCCGACAATCTTCCTAACGGCGGAACAGGACGAAATTGTTCCGCCTCGTTATCACATGCTCGTGGCTAACGCGTACGCCGGAGAAAAGCGTGTCATCACATTGCATGGCGCCTATCACAATGATCCAATCGAAGGCGCTGCTCTGGCAGATTTTCATCAGGCCTTCGACTGGCTGCTACCCCAAGCGAGCCGATAAGATCAAAATCGTAGAAGATATTCCGTTTCGCCGCTTAGCGTTTGATTGCCACCCACTCATTCCGCGCACGAGAATCAGCGACAGCCTGCACGACGCGCATGTATCGAAGGCCGTCTTCGAAATTTGGATGGGGACGAACGCGACCCTTGGACTTCACCGCGGCGAGAAAATCTTCTTCCACTCGCCATTCGCCTTCCAATTCCGGCGGGAGATCGACGACGTGCATCGCGCGGTCCCCGACCTTTCCCGCTTGCACGACGTCTGAGCTGAAATCGTAGGTCATGGTCCCGGCGCTGCCGTAAATCTCCAGCCGATCGCCCTGCGCCAGCGAATTGATACCGCTAAACTCCAGGACGCCTTCCGCGCCATTTTCGAAACTGCACAGAATCGTGAGCAAATCAGGAATAATGACCTCGTAACCTTCGCGAACCGGATAAATGATTTTCTCGCGCGCGAACACGCCGGTGATATCGCCCAGCCAGCGATGCAAGACTTCCACGTAAATCCCGAGCGTTAGAGTATTGAGCCCGCTGATCTCGATCTTTTGTCGCCAATGCGCCGGTGCACTTGGATCCAAATAATTACTGGTGAAACTTTGGAGCCGCACATGATGCGGTCGGCCAATGTAATTCTCGGCCAGAATCTTTTTCACCATTAAATCCCCTCGTAGTCCATATGGCGGCGGGCAAAGCATCGTCACCAATTCGGGATAACGTTTCGATGCTGCGAGCATTTCTTCGGCCTCGGCCAAATCCATCGACATACGCGCCTGGCAAAAGACATGTTTGCCAGCTTCAAGCGCGGAGATTGTCACTGCCGAATGCATGTAAGGGGGTGTGCCGATCCAGACAATGTCGATGTCCGGCAACGCTACCAGCTCCGCCCAATCCTTTATGGGCGTCGCTCCCGGCGCATTCTCGCTGCAAAATTTCTCGGAGCTTTCGAATGCGGAATTGGAAACCGCGACGATCTCGACATCCGGGGGCTTCTTCAGGCCAGGTAAATGGCGAGTGCGAACGATGTTGCCCGCACCGACGATCCCGATCCGCAGTTTCTGATTATTTTTGTGCATTGGTTTTGGTGCAATATCGATCTTGCAGACTCCGTTGGCTTCGGTGCGAGCTAAATTTGACCCCCAGGAAGACTTGCGCGTTCAACTCCGGGAAAAACCATTCTGGCAGGGACCGATCGCCGAGCCGCCCCGGGCTGAGCATGATCCGCTTGACGCGCGCATCTGCCCAAGGCAGTTTAGGCCTCTTTTTCCAAAGAAATGAAGGTTTGCAATATCACGGGATCGAGAGGAACACGCGGCAGCGTTATTCATCGGCGCGGTCTGGCCAAGAAAAAAGGCGGCGTCGGCCGGCACATCACGAAAATGGTGCCGCGCATCTTCGCTCCCAACCTGCGTCGCCAGCGAATTTGGGTTCCGGAGTTAAAGAAGTTTGTGCGGATACGCGTCACTGCGCGCGGTCTTAAGACGATCAACAAACACGGTGCTTACAAGGCGCTTAAGAAAGCCGGCGCCATCTGAAACTAGCGGGACGCCCGTTACTGTTCGCGCCAGGTAAGCTGTAGAGGCCAAGACCTTGCAGGGGCGATCGTGTTAATCGCCCAGCCGCTCGCCGCGGCGAACGGCTCTACATTCTGCGGCGGTTTTGCTTTCGCTCGGGGCAGATCAAGTGAGCCATCATTGAATTCGATCACGTAGCCTTCATTGATCAGCCAACGCAGGTCGGACGCGAGCGCCAGGCTGCGAGCCTCCGCATGTTCGCTTGCATTATCGCCAATCAACTTTTCGAAAAGCTGTTTGCGACTGATTGCCGCCTTCCCTGAGAACGCTTCGAGAATCGCATTCACAGACGGAGACACCCCGGCTTGTTCATGGACAAATGCGCGGCTACGGATCGGCGACACGAACAACATACCGCGGCGATGGCGAAAAACGTGCAGGCTATTTTGCCGGAATCGACTGGCCAGCTCCTGCATCATGATCGAAGGCGAGCGGGTCTCGCGCATCCACGCCTCTTCGATTGCGCGATTGAGTATTCGATGCGGCAAATTCCGGCTGTGGGTTCCGCCAATGGTCACCTCTTCCACGCTACGGATCAACCCCGGCAAATAGTGCGAGCGAAAATGCCGTTCTGCCTCCACCACAGAAGAAAACGTCAGAGGATTTTCTTCGCGCAGCGTCGTATAGTTGGTGACTTTGCGTGCTTCTTCTTTCCAGCGCTCGACTAGCGTGGCGTCGCTCACAATCTCGATTTGCCGCTGATAATCGGCAAAACTCATCCGGCGGCTGAAACGTTGCTCGTAGAGGCTGCGAAGGTGCGGTTGATAACTGTGATGGTTAGTTGGCCCAAGAAGCGTCCCACTCAATCGGCATCGCGCCACATTCGAGAAGTTTCCCTTAATAGGATCGGTCTCCGAGATTTCCTGCTTGTAAAAATCGGGATGAGCGAATCGGAACGCATTTCGCTCGAGGAATTCCCGATCCGCAGACACAATGCCCTTATCGCCAAGCTGGTAAAGTGGCGACTCTTGCTTCGCCGTGAGGCAGACCTCGTAGCCCACCGGTTTTTCCAGGAACAAACGTGCCAGCGCAAACAGCGAATATGCAACCGAACCGGACTTGATTTGCGCTACGACGTTTTCGAACGCGGGCAAGTATGGCAAAAAGCGAATGATGATCTCCGGCGGCGCTGGCGGGACGGGCGGATGCTGATTTGGCGAGCGGCGATCCTTCGACTTGTGCGGACGGCGTTCGCGCCCGCGCAGGTTCCTTCGCAATCCATCGCGGTGGCGCCTCTCTGCCGTCGATGTTGGATGTTGGACGTCTGCTCGCGATTTATCGAAGTTGGACGCCTGCTTGCGATTTATCGGAGTTCGGCGTTTTGGGTGTTTGCCGCGTGGCGCGCCCCGCCCCGCTCTTCGCGACCCGCTCTCTTCTTCCCCTGTGTAACGCTCGTAGTTCCTCGCCTCACGAGGTTCTTTCACCCACGCGGGCAGCAGTTTTAGATCGAGCAGATCCGCAGGCTCGACAGGAGAGGAGCTCACCAGTTTCATCTACTCGAACGGCAGACGGACGCAAACGTGAAGGTAGGATGGCGCGCTGGACCGTCCGGATATTGCAGCGCAAGTTCCCTGCCCAAACCCGAAAATGATTGACATCCTCTTTAATTCATTTACTTGCGAACCTGTGTCAGAACTGCTTTAAAGAGTTCCGCGTAAAACCAAACCGAAAAACTAAGCTATGGCCGAGGAGAAATCAGTCGAACAGAAAGTCACGGACATCATCGTCGAGCAACTCGGCGTCAACCCGGAGCAGGTTACACCTAAAGCCTCATTTATTGAAGATCTGGGCGCCGATTCCCTCGATATCGTCGAACTCGTGATGGCGTTTGAAGAAGAGTTTGGAGTCGAAGTCCCGGACGAAGAGGCCGAAAAATTGCAGACCGTCCAGGACGTGATCGATTACATCAAGGATAAAGCAAAGCAGCAGGGCGGTACCACCGGGAGCTAGCAGCGGTTCTCGCCGACCTTATTGCTTGTCGAGAAGCGCGGCGGGCTCACGCCGTGTTTTTTGCTTGTCGAGTTGCGAAAGCAAAAGGCGCGGCTCAGACTAGGTTTCGATGAGTTTTCCGCTGCTGAAAGAGCCACTGTTTGAAGTAGGCGGACATTACGTCACCTTTTTGGGATTGATCGGCTTCGCCGCTCTGTTCGCAGTCGGCCTCATCATCGCGCGAGTCCTGCAGAGCGAATTGATTCGCCGTCTTTTCAGCCGCTTCAAGCTCGACACCCATTTCATTGCAATCGTCACGACGATCCTTAGCCTGTCCGCGTTCGTATTCTTCACAGTCACCGCGGTCAACGCAGCAGGCGTGCCGCTGTATTGGAACACGCCCATGGCGGGAGTAAACCTGAGCTTGTTGCAGGTTTTTCTGCTCATCGCGCTGCTCATCGGGGTTTTTTGGTTGTCTTCGCGTACCAAACGTTTCCTTTTCAATCGTTTCCTAGCCACAAGCGGCCTCGACCGCGCGCTGCAGCACGCCATTGCACAAATCGTCGGTTATGCCGTGCTAATCGTCGGGATCATCATTGTTTTGGACAATGCCGGCATCCATATCGGGACCTTGACGGTCTTCGCCGGCGCTGTCGGCGTCGGCTTGGGGTTTGGATTAAAAAACATCGCCAGCAATTTCATCAGTGGCCTGCTCATTCTGGCTGAACGCCCCATCGCCATCGGTGATCGAATCGAAGTCGCAGGCATCACCGGCCAGGTGCGGCAAATTCGCGCGCGCAGCACTCTAATCATGACCAACGATAATATCGCCATGATCGTGCCGAATGAGAAATTCATCGACTCGCCGGTGACAAACTGGACGTACACCGATCGGCGAGTGCGTTTTCGTGTTCCGGTGGGGGTAGCTTATGGTAGCGACGTGGAGAAAGTGCGCCAAGCGCTCATCACAGCGGCGCTCGAGCATCAAGCCACGCTAAAGGATCCGGCCCCGGATGCGTTCCTCGAGAAATTTGGGCAAAGCACAATCGACTTCGAGCTCGTCGTTTGGAGTGACGAAATGAGCCGGCGACCGAGCCGTTTCAAAAGCGACCTGAATTATTTGATCTGCAAACACCTCGGCGCACAAGGAATCGAAATTCCAAATCCGCAGCGCGATCTTCATATTCGCAGCGGCACGCTTAAAGTGGAAAACGTGACAAAGCAAAGAAAACCAGAACCTCCGGGGAGTCAGGAGATTCTTTGAGAAAACGACGGTACATGGTTTCGAGTTTCGCATTCAGTCGGTCTTCCGTCGAAGCCGCGTAAAGGGAGAACTCCAAACGATCCCATGCCGTTCGGCGACGCAATTCCGTTCCCGCAAGGCGTGGCGAAAGTGGTCACGCTGGCTGAATTGCAAAACTGCGACGCATGGAAGCGGGTGCTTCGGAATAAATGTCAAAATCACCGCTACTACGAAATCGTCGAAGAAACGCTGCTGGAGAACGATTTCGAACATCATTATCTGAAGCTCGAGGACGATTCCGGCAACGTGCGCGCTGTTCAGCCGGTGTTCTTCGTGCGGCAAAATCTTGTCGAAGGCGTGCCTGGAAAAGTCCGCGATCTTGTCGATGGAATTCGCAAAGTCTTCCCGCGTTTTCTCACGATGCGCGTTCTCATGGTGGGCTGTGCCGCCGGCACGGGCGACTTGGGGGTATGCGATGAAGAGGATCAAGCATGGATCGCAAATGCCTTGCAAACGAGCCTTCACACTTATGCCAGGCAAAATAAAGCTTCCCTGGTCGTTTTGAAGGATTTTCCAGCGACCTATCGCGCGGTGTTGGAAAAGCTTCGCTCAAGTAATTATGCGCGGATTCCGAGCATGCCGATGACGCGGCTGCCGCTGGATTATGAAAACTGGGATGAATATTTTCGGACCCTCAGCAAAGCGACCCGGAAAGATTTGCGCCGGAAATTCCGCAAAGCCGGCGACGCGCCGAAGATTGAGATGGAAGTCGCAAGCGAAATCTTCCCTTTCATCGACGAAATCTATCCGTTGTATCTGGCCGTTCATGAGCGGTCGCCGTTAAAGTTTGAAACACTGACCAAGGATTATTTCCTGTCTGTCGCGGATCGAATGCCGGAACGGGCGCGTTTCTTCATCTGGCGTCAAAGTGGGAAAATCGTCGCATTTAGCTTTTGTCTCGTCTGTGGTGACGCGATTTATGATGAATGCATTGGGCTCGATTACAGCGTCGCGCTCGACTTGCATCTGTATTTTTACACTCTGCGCGACATCATCTCATGGGCGCTGCAACAGCAATTGAAATATTACTACAGCAATCCGCTTAACTACGAGCCGAAGCTTCATCTGGATTGCGAACTGGTGCCGCTCGATCTGTATGTGCGGCACACCAGCGTCCTGCTGAATCCAATATTTCGTCGCGTTATCAAATATCTCGGACCGACGCGGCACGAACCGATTTTGAAACGATTTCCCAATGCTAATGAACTTTAATGGCGCCGTTGTTTCAGCGTTGTCATTCCGAGCGAAGTCGAGGAATCTCTGGACTTATTTCGCGCGCTGAGAATTAGAGATGTCTCGACTTCGCTCGACATGACAGCCGAATTGAGCAATAAGCGGATGCAAAATCGCCCAACCGGTTTTGGCAATCCATGGCTGCAGCTCGGATTGAGCGTGCTGTGTGTGTTCGTGTCCGAGCTTCTTTTAAAGCGCGGAGCGACGGAGGTGGCCGAGCCTGACAGCGCTTTTTCCTGGACGGGAATCAACGGCCTTGAATCGCCATTAGTGTGGTGGGCGATTCTTCTCATCGTCGCCAGCTTCATTAGCTGGCTTTACGTGCTTCGGTACGTCCCCCTCACCATCGCTTACCCTCTCTCGCGAGTTGTCGATGTCCTTGTTCCACTGGGTTGTTGGATTTTTCTAGGCGAATTGATCTCCACGACGCGCTGGTGCGGGATCGCGCTGGTTGTGATCGGTCTGGCGTTGGTTGCGAAACCGCTCGCGCGAATAGAGGAGCGGCTGTGAGTTTCCTAGCCTTCTTCTTTATCGTGATTTCTTTGCTGAGCTTTGTCGTGGCTCAGCTCATCCTCAAAAGAGCTATGGAATTCTCAAAGACCAACGGTTTCCGCAATTCGCGCTTCGCTTCTCTCGCTGCCATTGGCGTCGCTCTAATGACAGTCTCCTTTTTCCTGACCCTGGGTCTGCTTCAGCGTTTTGACTTGAGTTATCTTTATCCTTTTCAAGGCCTGAGTGTGATTTTCATCACGCTGCTTGCGGCAGTAACGTTAAAAGAGAGCCTAAGTATGCGACTTACACTTGGCGCGCTCCTGATCACCGCCGGGATCATCCTTGTCTCAATTAGCTAGCAACCCACTCTCGATGGTGAAACAAACTTGAAGTCGCAAATTGTGATCTCAAGTCGAGCCGCGAACTCTCAAGGTACCGAATTGGCACCTAGAGTTCGGCTGGGAACATCAAATCTTTGAGATCGCTCTGCTAGCTTCCTGTTTAGTTTTTTTACATGCTTGGAACGAGCACGATCTTCCCAGACGCCCCCGGTTCCATCACCGCACGATGCGCCTGGGCGGCTTCAGCAAGCGGAAACTCTTTACCGATCACTGGACGCAGTGTCCCATTTTCCAATCCGGCCACCAGGGCGGCGTGAATACTCGCCAATTCTGCTGGCGGCGTGTTCGGCATTCCCATTCCTCGAATGTCCGCATCGCGCTGCATCGTGTCGCGCGGATCGATCTCCACTTTGCCGCGGCTGCCGATGACCACAACGCGCCCGTCTTTGGCGAGAATGGTCAAATCTTTCCCGAGATTCACGTTCGCGAGCATTTCCACGATCACGTCAACGCCGCGTCCGCCAGTTGCTTTCATGATCTGCTCAAAATGGTCAGGCGCGTGATGATCGAACACTTCTTGCGCGCCTTGTTCGCGCGCGAGCTTGCGTCCCTTGTCACTGCCCGCGGTGCCGAACACGCGCATGCCGCGAGCGCGCGCGAGTTGCACCGCCGCCGTGCCGACTCCACCGCTGGCGCCGTGCACAAGCACCGTCTCGCCCGGCTTCGCATCGCCGCGCTGGAACAATCCGCGATATGCCGTCGCGTACGCCGTCCCGATGGCCGCACCTTGCGCGAAAGAGACATTTGCCGGCAACGGATGCACCTGCTCTTTCGTGCACACCGCAAAATCGGCGTACGTACCGCTAATTGATCTCGCCGTGTAAACCCGATCGCCGGGCTTAACTTCATTTACATCCGATCCAATTTCCTCAACTATGCCCGCTCCCTCGTTACCCGGCGTGTAAGGCAACGTCGGCTTGGACGCATAAGTTCCCGTACGAATATAAGTCTCGACCGGGTTAACGCCGACCGCGTGCATTCTAACGAGCACCTGACCGGGACCAGGTCGCGGCGTGGGCACTTCTTCGAGCCGCAAAACTTCCGGACCGCCAAACTCGTGCACGCGAATCGCTTTCATTGATTGCTCCTGCGGGCCATGCATCTTCGTCTTGTTCACTGGCGCTGTCGCCTGCGTTTCTCTCGTCTGCCCCTGCGCCGTCTGTTGTGGCTCCGTCTGGCCCAACGCCATGAGCGACGATGCTGTTAGTCCTATCATTATCGGTATCCTCATTTCTCCTGCGTTCCTGAGTTCCTGATCAGCTTGACACAAAAAAAACGCTCCGCATTTCGCGGAGCGCTTTTTTGAACGCAGGATAGCGCTACTCGACCTCAACAAAGTCCGGATCGCCCTGGCAGATCACGCGCTGGCTAAAGACAAAGCCGTCCACGTCAACCGCGACCCAGCAGCCGTCCACGAACACGAAGTATGTGTTCCCGATCAATCGGAAGTGGCTCGCTCCGTATCGTTGGACGAAGAACTCCTTCGGATGCCGCCCAAGACTGAACACTTCGCTGTGGCGCGATCTGAACTCTTGCTTGTTCACGGTCGTATGACTCGTGCTCCCCACGTTCGTCTGGCTCGTGCCAGTGGTCGTGCTCGTGCTAGAACGTGTGCCAGGTTCATTTCTGTTCATATCCTGATGGCTGCCCTTAACGTTCGTATGTCCACGAACGGAAGGGCCGGTCTCAGATTTAATTTCTGGTTTATTCGGCTCCGCCTGTTCAGGGCGCATCTTTTTCGTTTTCTCCGGCGCAGTGGTTTGCGTTTCCTTAGTCTGCTCCTGCGACTGTTGCGGCTCCGTTGTCTGGCCTAAAGCCAGTAACGGTAGCCCTAGTATCACTGTTAATGTTAGTAATTTCATTATTTCCCTTTCTCCCTATTAGTTCGTATCTCCCAAAATTTTTGGCCCTGCCGATAGCTTCTTACTATTCTCAATTCTCAGACTAGCTCTCGCTCATTTGCGTGGAACTTGAACGTTGATCGCGGTCTGCTTCCTCGATTCCTTCCCGAGTTAACTTCTCCGGGATGTTTTCGTCATCTTCAGGTCGGACCGTCGGAGCTTTCTTGCCGGAGGCCACAAGTGGCATTCCCCAGTCGCGACCAGGTTCCTCGTGCGTCGGGGGCTTCTCCGAGCCCAATGCAACACCGGTGAGTTCTTCACGCGCACGAGCCCGGTCGAGATCATTTGGTTGTGCACGTCCGTCGCCGCGCGCGATCTCGCGCGCCCGTTTCTCGATCATCTGTGGCGTCACAGTTCCTATTCCTTCGGTGCCACTAAGGATTTTCCCGCTGTTCTGTGCTTCATCCATGGTTCTATTGGAAGTTCGCGTCACGCGCAGCTCGCGGCTGGGTTTCAGTCCGAAAGTACATGTCTTTGCTCGTACAGGGTCCGTTGACATAAAGCGCGCCGCGCACTTCACCGAGCGGTTTTGTGTCGCCAAAATCAGAGCTAAACGCGTGCTAGAGCACGATCACATCGCCGGCGAAAAGCGAATCATGAATGCACAAAGGAGGATGCGTTTCATGGCTAAGAATAATCGTACCAGCGGTGGCGGCAGCAACGCCGCAGTAGTGGCAATAGTAGTGATCTTTTTGATTATCGTTGCCGCCGCGATCTTCTTCGGCGGCCAGTTTGTCGGTGGCGGCAGCGGGAGCAAGAAGGTCGATGTAAACGTCAAGGCGCCAGCCGTGCCTGGTAAATCGCCCTGACGGAAGCAAAGCGGCGACTACTCCCCTCTTCTGCTTTACAAGCGAGATCCCCATGCGTCATCGGAATCGGTCGCGGGACCGATTCGTGCCGTAGTCTCGTTTTCCGATCTCCTAAGTTCTCCTTCCGCCGTCTAGCTGTATTCTTTCTCCTTCCCCTGCTATTTGGCTGTTACCATCGTGCAGTTTACGCCAAAACCTCCGCTCGGAGACTCCTGCCTTCCTGATTAATGCCAAAAAAAGAGCCGCATGATGAATACATCACGCGGCTCTCGAATAGTGACTTTATTACTTACGCTACGCCGAGCGCGTTAAGTGTCGGTTCATCAATTACCGATGTGACAGACAATCCGTTGTCAGCCTGGAAAGCTGCGATGGCTTCCCGGGTCATCGGTCCAAGAGTCCCATCAATTGGCCCGTCATAGTAGCCGTCGGCCTGTAGTTGTTGCTGAACATCAGCAATCTCCTGGCCGGGCGGCATTCCGTTGTAGCCATAGATCGGGCCGTCGTACGGGTAATAGGAATCCGCGGCATAACCCCATGCCGGGAACCAGTAGCCCGCGTTCCAAAACCACCAGCCGCCGTTCACAAACACGATTGTGTTGTAATGGCTTCTCCACCAACCCCGATCATGCCACTGCCTGTGGTAATTGCGAAAGGCCGCATACTGCGAACCGCGGAACGCAGCGCTGTGGAAGTTGTTATTAATTCTCGCATTGTGTCCACGATAATAGGCGGCGTTCGTCGTCCGGTTCACCGCGAAATTCCGGTTCCGATTAATCGCTACGTTGTTGCGATTACGAAACTGATTCATGTTGCGATTCGCGTTGAAGCTTCGCGTCCGATCCGTCGCGAGGTTCTTCTCGCGATTAACATTGACGTTTCGCGTCCGATTCGTCGCGAGGTTTCGCTCGCGATTAACCGCTACGTTATTTCGCGCGCGAACGGCTTGGTTCCTGGCCATGTTTTGTTCGCGAGACATGCGCATCTGGTTTCGATTGACGACTGCGTTTGACCTTGTGCGCGGCGCGGTCATTTGCGGCCGCTGCCGATACGCCGCGGTCGAACTGTAATTATGTGCACGCATCGCACCGTAGTTTGCCGGTCTTGCCGCGTGAAAGTTCGCTGCTCGCTGCTGCGGCTGCGCTCGAGCAGGCCGTCTATTGTCTTTGGCTGGCTGACCCCACGCTGTGACGGCCAGCGCAAGAGTTCCAATGCATACTGAATAGATGATTCTTCTCATAGTTTTCCCTTCATACTTTTCCCTCCTCGGGTGAGATCTTAGACACGATCCAAGATCCAATTATTCAACACCGTTAAGTATTCGTGGGTTTCACGCTTTCCGGCCGTGCTGCCAAAACCCCACCGCCGAGAAAGGCCACAACATCCCCGTCGCCTGAAGCTAGTTACGACTGCAAAGCAAGAGCTGAGCGAGCCGGCGCGGCGTGCATTATTTCTTCCCCATCCAAATTCCTGCTTTCCTGGCTTCCTGATTAGTTTTTCCGATCACATATCACGAAGCATTCCTGTGCGCTCTCATTGTTCCTTCTGTCGCACCAGATAAATCAGATACAAAACCACTGCGGCATTGGCAAGCAGAGCGAGTAAACGAACCGCCGTAAATTTCTCGACCAGCTCATATACCTCGATCGGCATCAACGAGCTTGTAGCAATAATAGTCAGCCATTCCGCCCAGTACTTGCGGAAGAGCAGACCCGTCCCTTCAATGAGGAATAGCGCCGCATAGCCCGCGCCCAGCGCGCTTAACTCCTTTATCTCTTTCGTGTGGACCAGTTGCAGCTTGCTCAGCAGCGCACCGATAAATTGATTGTCGGCATCGATCCGCCACTGATCGAGCCAATGCTCCACGACCGACGCCACATCCCTATGAAGGAAGCTCAACGCGCCAAATGCCAGCGCCAGAAGCACCGCGCCTTTGATGAACTTGAAAACTGCAATGACGAGCAGAGCTCCGTTGCCGCGTCGGTGAGATCGTTTTTTGGCAGGCACTACTTCACCTATCGGCGCTTCAGGCTCAGCTGGACTGAAAACATTGTTCGTCTCTCTGCGGATCACCGATCACGAATCGTTTCTGCTTCGCATCAAGAAGAGTTTGGACTAGATTGCCCGCGGGAGCGCACCTGAAATTATCAATGAACTGCCGAAGCTTAGCGAAGCTGAGCGGCGAGCCGTACTCAACAAGCTGCGAGAGCTCTCGAAAGTCGATGACGAGCGTTGGGATGAATTACTGAATAACCCCAAGCCGCGCCCGAAACTGGAGGCTTTCGTGCGCGAATCTGCTGCTGAAGGCGAATCCCCGCTTGATATAAGCCGACTGTGAAATCGCTCGCACGTCCGAGCTTTTGGCGCGCGTACGAAGGACACGACGATAAAACCCGGGAAGCGGCGCGCAAAGCGTATCGGCTTTTCGAACAAGATCCAGACCACCCGTCGCTTCAATTCAAGAAGCTTGGCCGTTATGAGCACATTTGGTCGGTACGGGCCAGCGCACAATATCGCGCTGTCGGCGAGCGCAGCGGAAATATGATTTCCTGATTTTGGATCGGCACACACAACGAGTTCGATAAACTTTTCGGTTAAGCCGTCCTCCACCATAAACCACCCGCTTGCCGTAGCGGGGCGAAGGCGGTCACCCGTCACTTCTGTGAAGTCTGACCCCCCCACCACAGATTTCCGATCACGGATCACCGATCACGGATCACAAATTACGGATGCCGCAGCTTTCCCCCCGTCGTCGCTTAATTTTTCGTACTCCAACAGAAAAGCCGCCAGGGCATCAATGCGCCCCGGCGGCTTCTCAAATCTAACGTTCTAATTTCTCTTTAGCTGATCTCCAGGGAATCGAGCGTCGGCTGGTCAATTGCCGCTGTCTGAGTGAGCCCCTGGTCAGCCTGGTAGGCGGCGAGCGCCTCGCGCGTCAAGGGCCCGAGCAATCCATCCACCTCGCCCTTGTAATAACCCATCTGTTGTAGCTCGGCCTGCACGTCGGCGATCACCTTATCCGGCGGCTCAGCAGTATGACCCGCATAGATCGGTCCGTCATACGGATAATATTGAGCTGAAGCGCTGTAACCCCATGCCGGAAACCAATAGCCGTTATTAAAGAAATAATAACCGCCACCGATCAGCACCACATTGTGGTAGTGCGAGTGATACCACGCCTGATCGTGCCATTCCGGATGATACGAGCGGAAAACTCCATATTGCGCACCCTGCCAGTGTTCGCTTCCCTCAATCCGATTATTCTGGTTGAAGGTAACTGACGGAACCTGCTGCGGCTTTGGTTGCGCACGAAAATTTGCGTGTTCCGACTTGATCTGTTGAACCTGCTGCCGATCTGGTTTCTTTGCCTTAGCCCCTGCATTAGCTTGCGCGTTTTGCTGGCCAGGTTGAATCGCATTCGCAGGCGCCGGGTTAGGAGATGTCTTCGCCGCCTCAGCCTGACCCTTTACACCCGTCCTTTGCTGCTCAGTCTGCTGCTTACTTTGCTGCTCAGCTTGCTGTTTGCTTTGCTGCTCAGCCTGCTGGTTCTTTTGCTGCTCAGCTTGTTGCTTCGCGGCATTCGCAGATTGTTCGTGAGCACGACCCCTTTGGTTTTTTCCAGGCCGCTGTTCATTCGTCGCCTCGCTGGCCGGTTGACCTGAAGCATTGGTTTCTGCGGGATTCGCAGATTCGCGGCCGGCGTGACCTTTTCGGCCCTTTTCCGCACCGGGCTGATTCATAGCTCCTCGTTCTTTCATCGCACCGGGCTGATTCGTCGCGGCGCGCTCATTCACCCCGCCGCGTTGCTTCATCGTTCCGGTTTCTTTCGTTGGTCCCCCCTGAGCCGTCGGCACGTTCGCGTGGTGTTGTGCTTCAGTTGCGCGCGCTTTTTCTGGTGCGCGCTTTCCCTTTGATTGTCGTTGCTGTTCGTCCGGTTGCTGAGCCAATGCGACTCCAGCCAGTGCCAGTGAACAGCCTATTAATAAACTAATAACTTTTTTCATAATAATCATGTTTAGTCGTTGAATGTCCGCGATCTATTCAGCCTATTTTGGAAGTTCCCCCAGTCGCCTGAGACGAGTGCCTCTTGATACGGCATAGACCGCTCTTTCCCGTACATTCGTGCAAGCGATAACATTTGGTTCCCTCGCGCGCGTGAATCGAGGTAAGGGATTACTGAGATAGAAGGTAAAGCCGCGAGGGTAGCGGCGACTGAGCTTGGGCAGCGAAGGAGTTTCAAATCGAAAATCCCTGACAACAAGAGTTAATCAGGAAAGCAGGAACCGAGGAAAACGAGAAAGCTTTCTCAATTTCTCTTCATGCGCCGCCGCCGGCGCATCTTCTCGCCACCCGTCACTCGTTACTGATCTTGGCCTTCCCTAGTTCGTTACTCGTCACTCGTGACTTCTGCGTAATTCTTACTTCTTCCTTTATTTGGTTTCTGCTATTCGAGGACGAGCTTATGGAAGCTGGTTCCTCACCTACGACTAAAAGTGCGCTTGGCGCAGGGCGGATAATGAATGCGCGGCGTCGCGTTAAGAATCTTCCACTCGGGCTGCTTGCGCTCCTGACCGTTGCCGGCTTCAACGTCATAGCGCTTGGCGGTCTTGTCTGCACGCGCCTGTTTGGCAACTGGCTAGGGTTATACGCCCTCATCGACAATGACACGCTCGGCTGGATTTTTTCAGCGATTCTCGTGATGTATGCGCTATCGCTCGGGCTCATCGCCGTCGCGAGTTGGGGGAACGCCTCGGCCGCGGCGGCCGCGGCTTCGGAGGAAGCTTCTCATATCGCCACGGTCTATCGGACCCTGGGCGGCTATCCCCAGCCCTTGCAGGACGATCTCAAGGATTCCGTCGTTCGCTACGCACAGTCCATTATTGAGAAGGCATGGCCCGCGCAACGGCACGGTGAGATAACCGAGGCAGGCATCGAGATCATCTTGCATCTCTGGAGGCGGATTACCCAGTTTGAGCCAACGACTGACGGCCAACACGTGGTTCATGGGCAGGTGCTGGAAGATTTCAATAAGCTTGTGGAATTTCGGCGGCGGCGCATCGAAGCGGCGAGCTACGCCGTACCGGGAACTCTCTGGGTCGTCGTGCTAGTCGGGGCCGCAGTTTCGATCTTCGGGTCGTACCTATTCAAGATTCCGAGTTTGCCGGTACACGGGCTCCTGACCATCCTGCTTACCACGATGATCGCTTTATTGGTGTTCTTCATTGCCACAACCGATCATCCCTACAGTGGTTCGAACGCAATCGAACCCCTCGCGTACGAGATCGTACTCAGATATCTGCAGGACTATAACTAACATCGCCGCGGGCAGCGGCGGAGCAGCGTCCCCGGGATATGCATACCCGTTATACAGCTGGCTTGCCTCATGTATATTTTTTGGCCTTTTTATACATGTCTGCCTGCTAATGTATAAACCGCATGCATTTCAGAGACCGCTGAAGAGTTCGCGGCTTTGAAGTCACAATCTGTGACTTCAAGTGCGAAAGCGGCTGATTTGCAAGGGCTTCATTCGAACTGGTCACAGTTTGTGACCAGTTCACGGAAGCATCGCGGCGCACGTTATCGACCATACGCCTTCACTGAACAGGGAGTCGCGATGCTTTCCAGTGTGCTGCGTTCTCGGCGCGCCGTCGAGGTTAACATCGCGATCATGCGCACGTTTGTGCAGCTCCGACGACTGATGGACACGAACCGCGATCTCGCTCGCAAGATCGAAGCCTTGGAAAAGAAGTACGACGAGCAATTCGCGGAGGTTTCGCCGCTATCAGAGAACTCATCGCTCCAGCCGAGCCTCCAAAGAAACAGATCGGCTTTCATCCGTAATCACGCCCCACAAAGCAGATCACCGATCACTGCTTGTCGCGCCTCAACTTAGTGAAGGCTAGTCATCCGTAACTTCTGTGAAGCCTGACTTCCGCCGTCCGATATCCGATCACTAATCACTCGTTGCCTCTACATCAAACATCCCGTAACGGATGCGTAGCAACGGCCGGGCTTTCCAACCTCTGACATCAAACATTGTAGTCGTCCTTACTTCTTCCTTCTGACTTTATTTTGGTACATCCGCTTCCCCCGCGACTAAGGTTAGCGCTCGATACGAGGGGTCGGTTCACGCTCACTCGGACTGAATCTCGGATCACACATCACGAATCACAGATCACGAAACCCCGCTTTTCTCGCTTAGGTTTCGAATGCTGCTCAGCGCATTTCGTTGTCGAAAGGCGATCTAATTGGAGGATATGAACCTGTTGAAAAAATTGCCGCCATTCGATCCTGAATCGAACGCTTTGAACGTCGTGATCGATACGCCAAAAAATTGCCGCAATAAGTTTGCGTACGATAAGAAACGGAAAGCCTACGTTCTCAAGAGTGTTTTGCCTCACGGAGCGGTTTTTCCATTCGACTTTGGCTCCATTGCCGGAACCATTGCTGACGATGGCGACCCACTCGACGCTCTGGTGTTGATGGACGAACCGGCGTTCGTCGGGTGTTTAGTCGAGTCTCGCGTGATCGGGGTTATCGAAGCGAACCAGACCGAGAACGGCAAAACAGAACGAAACGACCGGTTGATCGCAGTCGCTGTCGAGTCACACACACATGAAGAAATCAAATCGCTTGATGACCTCGACCGAACGTTGCTCCATGAAATCGAGCATTTCTTCTTTTCCTATAATCAAGAACGCGGCAAGAAATTTGAAACGATCGGATGCCGCGGACCGAAGCGGGCCCGTTCCCTTGTGCAAAAACACACGCGCAAGAGCAAGCGCGACCGTAAAGCGAAGTCGAAATGAAGTTCTCGGCCATGTCGAAGCGCCGACTCAAATTGCTTTTCAAGGATCTTCGCGTTCGTGTGATCGAGGAAATTTCTTCTTAATCAACCTTCCTGATTCCTGCTTATCGTCATGCTTGCTTTCATCTTCGACATCGACGGCACCCTGGTCGATTCCAATGAGCTGCACGTGGACTCGTGGGACCGCGCGTTCCGCCGGTTCGGCAAAGAATTTCCTCGCGAAAAGTTACGCGCCCAGATCGGCAAAGGCTCAGATCAATATTTACCCGAGTTTCTTACCCCGGACGAGATCAAGCGTTTCGGAAAAGAACTCGATGATTACCGGTCAGATCTGTTTCGAAAAGAATTTCTCCCACAGGTGCGACCCTTTCCGAAAGTGTACGAACTTTTTCAGCGAATCCGCGATGACGACAAACGAATCGTGCTCGCCAGTTCCGGTAAAAAGGCCGACACAAAATATTACATCAACCTTCTTTCAGTCGATAATCTCATTGAGGGATACGTCTCTGGGGACGATGCCGACAATTCTAAACCTGCGCCCGACATCTTCGCCGCTTCATTAAAAAAGCTTCGGGGCATTTCATCGGCCGACGCTGTGACGGTCGGCGACACAAAGTTCGACATAGAAGCCGCAGCAAAAGCCGGACTGAAAACGATTGCGTTTCTCTGCGGCGGAACATCAGAATCAGCGTTACGCGTAGCAGGCGCCGTGGCGATCTACCGCGATCCCGCCGATTTTCTTGTTCATTATGATGAGCTAACCCGAAGCACTCATGCCTGACTCATCTGACGGCCACCTATGATCAACGATCTTTGGTACAAGAACGCGATCATCTACTGCCTGTCGGTAGACGCTTACATGGACGCTAGTGGCGATGGGATCGGTGATTTCCCGGGACTCATGCGTCGCCTCGATTATCTGCATGGACTCGGCGTGACTGCGATTTGGCTCATGCCGTTTCAAACTTCGCCGTGCCGGGACGGCGGTTACGACATCGCCGACTACTACAATGTCAATCCTCAGTACGGCACGCTGGGCGATTTCATCGAGTTCACTCACGGCGCAAAACAACGCGGCATCCGTGTCCTGATCGATTTGGTGGTGAACCACACGTCCGATCAGCACCAGTGGTTCAAGCAGGCACGCTCCGATCTAAATTCGAAATATCGGGATTGGTATGTCTGGTCGAAGAAGAAACCGCCGCGCGCGAACCAAGGCATGGTCTTTCCGGGCGTCCAAAAAACAACGTGGAGCTACGATCGCGAAGCCAAGGCGTGGTATTTCCACCGGTTCTACGATTTCCAGCCCGACCTCAATACTTCAAATCCCGAAGTTCAGGCTGAGATACTCAAAATCATGGGCTTTTGGATCCAGGCAGGCGTCTCCGGATTTCGTATGGACGCTGTGCCTTTCATCATCGCCACCAAGGGACCAAACGTGCGAAAACCGAAGGAGCAGTTCGATATGCTGCGCGTGTTCCGCGAATTTCTCCAATGGCGGCAGGGCGACTGCATTATTCTGGCAGAAGCCAATGTGCTGCCCGAAACCGACATGGATTACTTCGGTGACGACGGCGACCGCATGCACATGATGTTTAATTTTCAGGTCAACCAAAACCTGTTCTACGCTTTGGCCGCCGCCGATACGCGTCCGCTGATCAAAGCGTTGAAAGCGACCAAGCCGCGGCCGGCGACCGCGCAATGGGGTCTGTTCCTGCGTAACCACGACGAACTCGATCTCGGTCGTCTGCAAGAGAAACAACGGCAAACCGTGTTTAAAGCATTTGGGCCGGACAAAAACATGCAGCTTTACGATCGCGGGATCAGACGCCGGCTTGCTCCGATGCTCGGCGGTGATCAACGCAGGCTCGAGCTGGCTTACAGTTTAATGTTCACGTTACCCGGAACACCGGTCGTTCGCTACGGCGACGAGCTTGGCATGGGCGACGATCTCACGCTCAAGGAACGCCAGTGCGCGCGAACTGCGATGCAATGGTCGAATGAACCGCACGGCGGCTTTACCAAAAACGAAAAGCCGCACACTCCTGTGATCGAGAAGGGACCATACGGTTATCAACACGTTAACGCCGCGATCCAGCGGCGCGATCCGAAATCAATGCTCAACTGGACCGAGCGCCTCATTCGGATGCGCAAGGAAGTTCCCGAGATTGGGTGGGGCAATTTTGAGGTGTTAAATGTCCGGGATCGCGCGGTGCTCGCGCTCCGGTACGATTGGCGCAATAATTCGGTGCTGTTCTTACACAATCTTCACGAACAACCGCGCGAAATTCTCCTGGACCCGGGCGCGCCTGGCGAAGACGGCAAACTGCTGGTTAACCTTCTTGCTGAGGACCACAGCCGGGCTAACAAATCCGGCAAACACCGCATCATGCTGGAAGGCTACGGCTATAGATGGTACCGGGTTGGCGGACTCGATTATCTGCTGCGCCGAACCGACATCGACCAGAGCAATAACCACGCAGTTTGAGCAACTGTCTCTCGTTTGGGCGGAAGCGATGGAAGACGCAGAATTGGTTTTCATCCGTCCTAAACCGCTCTCAACTCCGTAAAGGTGCGTCGCCGCGTAAAACAAATCTACGCGGCTTTACGCTGTCACCTCTCACCGATCCGGCTGCAAGCTGCGCGGATTCGCCGTGGCGAATCACCGACTTGTCGCGCCGTAGCTTTAAGCGAAGGCGGGTCACTCGCCACTTGTCACTTCTTGCCCCACTTCTTTCTTCTCCCTTTCCTCACGCCCTCCGTCTTAATTTTTCCTTCTTAATTCTTAATTCCCACTTTCCTGCCTTTCTGCTATTTTCCGCGCTCCATGCAGTCCCCCGAAGAGCTCGCGCGCGAGAAGATCGATAAATTGCTAGAGCAGTGTGGTTGGACTATTCAAAACCGCAGTACGATCAATCTCTCGGCTTCTCGTGGCGTCGCAATTCGTGAAGCCCTCCTCAAAGATCGTGACGAAGTCGATTACCTCCTTTTCGTCGACGGCAAAGCGATCGGCACAGTCGAAGCAAAGCCCGAAGGTCACACGCTAATCGGCGTCGAAGAGCAATCGGGTAAGTACGGTAAAAATCTTCTCGACGTTTACGGCAAATGGCGCGACCCGCTGCCATTCGCCTACGAAAGCACCGGTGTAGAAACACAGTTCACGAACCGCCTCGATCCGGACCCGAAGAGCCGCAACGTCTTCGCCTTTCACAGACCCGAAACTCTTCTCGAGTACCTCGAACCAAACGCCAACCTAAACGCGCGCCTCGCAAACCTTCCGGCTTCGGATCAAATGCCGAAGAGCAATCTCTGGTCCGCGCAGATCGAAGCCATCCGCAACCTCGAGAAATCTCTCGCCGCCAATAAACGCCGCGCCCTCATCCAGATGGCAACCGGCAGCGGCAAGACCTACACCGCCGTCAACTTCGTTTACCGCCTTATCAAGCTCGCCGGCGCGCGCCGCGTCCTCTTCCTCGTCGACCGCGGCAACCTCGGCGACCAGACCCTGAAAGAATTCCAGCAGTTCGTCACGCCCGACGACAGCCGCAAGTTCGCCGAGCTTTACAACGTCCACCACCTAAAATCGTCGCAGCTCGACAAGGTCAGCCGCGTCTGCATCTCCACCATCCAGCGCCTTTACTCCGTGCTGCGTCGTTTCTTCTTCTTTTGGGATAGAAACACTGAAGCCGCAAGGCGCGATCAACCCGAGGAGACAGGCCGCGCGTTGTTCGCGTTCAACGAAGCGGTGTCGAACTGAATTCCACTTGCCTGTTATCTTTTCGCAAAATGCCGACTGAAGCAGACACCTGTAGAAAGTTCGTTGTTCCGAAGCTGCAAGCAGCGGGCTGGGATAATGAACCGTATTCGATCGCCGAGCAGCGAACTATTACCGATGGGCGGATCGTACCGCTAGGCAAAAGCTTCATCCGGCGGCCGCCGAAGCGAGTTGACTATCTTTTGCGCTATCGCCGCGACTTCCCGCTCGCTGTCGTTGAAGCAAAATCTGAATACGCGACTGCAGCCCAAGGTCTGCAGCAGGCAAAGCAATATGCGGAGATGCTTGGATTAAAGTTTGCCTACGCGACAAATGGACCTGAGATTGTCGAATTCGATTATCTAACCGGCAAAGAATCCCGTGTCGGTTCCTATCCAAGCCCTGACGAACTCTGGAGGCGGTTCAAAGGGCAAAGTCCCCTTAAGACCGACACGCAGGTCCAACAACTCTTAACGCCAATCAACTTCACGTTGAAACAAGGTGAACGGTATTATCAGGAGATTGCAATCAATCGCGTGGTCGAAGCGATCGTCACTGGCAAGCGGCGCATTCTTCTCACCATGGCGACTGGTACCGGCAAAACGCCGGTTGCATTTCAAATTTGCTGGAAGCTTTGGAACGCGCGGTGGAACCGAACCGGCGAACACCGACGACCGAAGATTCTCTATCTTTCCGACCGAAACATTCTGGTCGATGACCCGAAAGATAAAATCTTCGCGCAATTTGGCGACGCGCGCGCAAAGATCGAAAACCGCAACGCGATCAAGAGTCGCGAGATTTATTTCGCGATTTATCAGGCGCTGGCTAAGGACGAAAATCGTCCGGGATTGTACGCAGAATACGCGAAGGACTTCTTCGACTTGATTATCGTCGACGAATGTCATCGTGGCAGCGCGCGGGAAGATTCGACCTGGCGCGAAATTCTTGAATACTTCGAGCCGGCCTATCAGCTCGGCATGACCGCGACGCCGCTGCGCGACGATAACCGCGACACCTACCTCTACTTCGGTAATCCGATTTACCAATACAGCCTGCGACAGGGAATCGAAGACGGCTTTCTCGCTCCATATCGAGTCCATCGCATCATTTCGGATTGGGACGCTGCGGGATGGCGACCAAGCAAGGACGACATCGACAGATACGGTCGCCAGATTCCGGACGACGAATATCAAACCAAGGATTTCGAACGCGTCATCGCGTTGCGGAAGCGCACGGAAGCGATCGCGCGCCACTTGAGCGATTTCATGAGGAACAATGATCGCTTCGCCAAGACGATCGTTTTCTGTGTCGATCAGGAACACGCCTCGGAAATACGCCAGGCCTTAAACAATCTTAACGCCGACCTGGTAAAGAAGTTTCCCGATTACGTTTGCCGAGTTACCGCCGATGAAGGCGACATCGGCCGCGGACATCTTTCACGCTTTCAAGACGTCGAATCGCAAACTCCCGTCATCCTTACCACTTCGCAGTTGCTCACCACCGGCGTTGATGCGCCGACCTGTAAGAACATCGTGCTCGCGCGCGTCGTCGGCTCAATGACTGAGTTCAAGCAAATCATCGGACGCGGCACGCGCGTTCGCGACGATTACGGCAAGCTCTGGTTCAACATTCTCGATTACACTGGCTCGGCCACACGACAGTTCGCCGATCCTGAATTCGACGGTGATCCCGCTTTCATTTCGCAGGAAGAGATCGATGCAGCAGGTAAGAAGAAGAGAGAGAGAATAATCGACGATGGCTTACCGGCCGGCGACATTGTCGATATTGATCAACCGCCGGTTATAGAAGAACCGCCGCCGGTCGAACGGCGGAAGTATTATTTCGACGAAGGCAACGTCGAGATCGCGTCGCACCTCGTTTATGAGCTCGATCCGGACGGCAAACAACTTCGTGTTCTAAAATATTCGGATTACGCGGCCGAAAAAGTTCGCACCCTTTATCCGTCAGCGCCTGAACTGCGCAAGAAATGGGCAAATCCATCCGAGCGCTCGGAGATCATCGCGAAACTCGCGCAGCGCGGAATCAGTTTTGATGAACTAGCCGAGACGGCGAAGCAGCCCGATGCCGATCCATTCGATCTTCTTTGTCATCTCGCATTCAACGCGCCGCTCCGCACGCGACGCGAGCGCGCGCAGCGATTGCGCGAAGAACGTAAAGATTTTTTCGAACGTTACGCGGCCGATGCGCGCGCGATTCTCAATGAGCTTCTCGACAAATACGCCGAGTACGGCACGGCCCAGTTTGTCATGCCGGATGTTTTGCAAGTTCCGCCCATCTCCGAGCATGGGAATGTGGTCGAAATCGCTAAACTCTTTGGCGGAACAGATAAACTACGTGAAGCGGTCAACGAGCTGCAAACGTTATTGTACGCCGCGTAATCGTCATCATGTACACCGCAGTCTATTATCCTTATATTCAGATTGAAGAGCCTCCTTTATTAAAGCAGGCCCTCTTCCTATGGGATAAACTGGAAGTTATCGCTCCCAAAGGCTTTCGACGCCATCCAAGGTTTCAAGATAGAGACTTAAACGAAGCTTCGGATTTGCTCGTCTCGTTTTACCATCCAACGGACGAAGATCAAAGAACCGCCCATAAAATAATTGTCGAGATTACTAAGGATCGACTGCCGTCTTGGTTCTACTTTAAAGCATCAAGCCTAAGGGATTTCATCTATTCGAGGAAGTTCCTAGACGAGACATGGGAGTATCTGAGGAATAAAGAGCTTGCCTCACCTGACAGCAAAGGTGCGAGGTTTTTCGCCAGTCCAGCATTTGCCCTAGTAATGATGTCGGTCCTTGCTGACAGCTGCGCGGGCCGGGCCAAACGAACCGTTACGGGCGAATGGGTGGCATACGGCGCACTCAGCCGATACATAACGCTTCTTAACAAAGGGTCCTACGGGCTCGATCATTCAAATGACGCCGATGTGGTAGCCGCCATCCCATTTCGCTCAATCGACCTTAATGCTATCCCTCTAGCCAACCTGTTAAGGCTTCGCAAGAAAGAGAGCGGGAACGACGGACATCTTTATCGTCGGCTACGGCACAACCTAGTAAAAGACATTGACGACCACGTAAAGGACTTAGCAATAAAGAATTATTCCGCAGCAGAGCGAGACGAAGTTCAGCGCGTGTTCGATAATCATATTGCAACGGACTACGCAGAGCTTCGGGAGGAACTAGGAGATGCCGCCAAAGAGTGTCTCCTTTCGAAGGAGATGCTAGCCGTTGTCGTCGGTGCTGCGGGAAGCGCTGTTAATCCAATCGCGGGCGGAGTCGTGGCTGTCGGCGGGCTCCTAGGAGTCGCGCGAAAATATCAGACCGCACGCCGAAAGAGTCTTCGCGGGCACATTACTTCCTACGTTTACCTTGCGCAGCAGGGGCGATTCGAGTGGCGTTAAAAGACAACCTATGCCGGTTTTCATAAGTTATAGTCACAAAGATAAGGACTTCGTCGATAAGTTGGCGCTTAATCTTATCCGGGATAAAACGTGGGTCTGGCTCGATGAATGGGAGATTGCGGCGGGAGAGTCACTAATCGAGCGAATCCAAGATCTTATTCAAGGAGCATCGGTGTTGGTCGCTGTGTTCTCGAAGGCTGCGGTAGAGAGCATCTGGTGCAAACGTGAAGTTACTGCAGGCATCCAGCGAGAATTAGAAGAGAAAAGAGTATTGGTAGTGCCTGCGCTTCTTGAAAACTGCGACCTACCGCTTTTTCTTCGCGACAAGAAATTCGCTGATTTCCGAAGTGATTTCGACGCTGGCTTGGAGACTCTTAGAGTAGCCATCGCAAAATTCACCAATGCGCATCTCGGAAGAATTGAAGGAGGCGAATATCACCGCGACTGGAGTGTTGATTGGGGCTTCATCAATGACCGGGTACTTTTGCGGTTTACCATCGTGAAGCACTCAGTGCACTTACCGTATTCTGTTCTGGTGCAAATAACCGTTGCTGGCTCCGACGAAGCGACAGCGCGGTATCGTGCATACCAACAAGGTGGATTCGAGGAAGTAGGAGAGTTGGTGATTATTGAGTCAGTAATCCACGGAATGCAGGGGCATGAATTCGCCATCATTTTGGAAGATGCGCACGCAAAGACTAAGGAGATCGAAGTCCACGACCCGAACACAGGCCTTGGTTATTATTTGATGATGGAAAGTCGAAGACTGGGGTCGGATACGGGCCTGAACATTCTCATGCACGGTGAGGAAGAGATTTGCTGGATTCGCGACTCAATTCGAGAACGAATTCGGCCGCTTACCGATACCGAAAAGGCGCAACTGGCCGAGATCGTGCGAAGGAACATGCAACGCCAAATCGGAACATGAAGCGAGGGAGCGCCGTAACAACAACCGCACAGTCGCTGGGCTCGCTTATCAAGTCCGCGCGAGACATCATGCGCAAGGACAAAGGACTGAACGGCGATCTGGATCGGTTGCCGATGCTCACTTGGATCATGTTCCTGAAGTTTCTCGACGACTTGGAATTTCAGCGCGAGGAAGAAGCCAAACTCGCGGGAAAGAAGTTTCAGCGCGCGAGCGATCCGCCTTATCGCTGGCGGGATTGGGCGGCGAAGCCGGAGGGAATCACGGGCGACGAACTGATTTCGTTCGTGAACAATGAAGAAGCGGTTCTCCCTGATGGTTCGCGCGGGCCGGGGCTCTTCGCGTATCTGCGCGGCCTCGCGGGACGGAATGGCGGCGACCGCCGCGATGTTATCGCGACCGTGTTCAAAGGAACGATCAACCGAATGATCAACGGTTATCTGTTGCGCGATGTGATCAACAAGGTTTCGGGAATTCATTTCGGATCAAGCGAAGAGCTGCACACATTAGGCGCTCTTTACGAATCAATGCTCCGCGAGATGCGCGATGCCGCCGGCGATTCAGGCGAATTTTATACGCCGCGTCCGGTGGTGCGATTCATGGTCGCAGTGACCGATCCGAAGTTAGGAGAAACGATTCTTGATCCTGCTTGTGGAACTGGTGGATTTCTCGTCGAAGCGTTCTCGCATTTGGAGAAGCAGTGCAAAACGGTTGAAGACCGACGACTGTTGCAAAAGCGTAGCATTGTTGGCGGTGAACCAAAGCCGCTGCCGTATCTGCTCGCGCAGGTGAATCTATTGCTGCACGGCTTAGAATCGCCGCAGATCAGTCCGAACAACTCGCTTGCAGTTAAAATAACTGAGATCGGCGAGAAGGATCGCGTCGATGTCATTTTAACAAATCCACCATTCGGCGGCGAAGAAGAACGCGGCATTCTCGCGAATTTCCCGAGCGACAAGCAAACTGCGGAGACCGCGCTGCTGTTTCTTCAGCTGATCATGCGCAAGATCCGGCGCGCGCATAACCGCCAGTCCGGCTTCGGACCCGGGCGCGCAGCCGTAGTCGCACCTAACGGCACCCTCTTCGGCGACGGCGTTTGCGCCCGCATCAAGGAAGAATTGCTCAAGGAATTCAATCTGCACACGATCGTGCGCCTGCCCAACGGCGTGTTCGCGCCATACACCAGCATCCCGACGAACATTTTATTCTTCGACCGCTCTGGGCCGACAAAGGAAGTCTGGTATTACGAACAACCGCTGCCGGAAGGAAAAAAGAACTACACCAAAACCGCGCCGGTCCAGTTCGAAGAATTCGCCGGCTGCATTGCGTGGTGGCGAAAACGCGAAGAAAACGAACGTGCGTGGAAAATCCCCGCCACCGAACTCCTCGAATACAACGACGACGGCTCATTGCGTGCCGTAAATCTCGACCGCAAAAATCCGCACGCTAAAGAAGAGATCACGCTGTTGCCGCCGGACCAACTTGCCGCCCGCATCTTGCAAAAGGAACAGCGCATCGCGGAAATCATGGGCAACATCCAGACGCTCCTCGCGAAGTGATGAGCAAACTATGGCCTACGGTGAAAGTGGGTGATGTCCTGACCTCTGTGGCACGCGAGGAAGCGATTGATGCGTCGAAAGAATACCGCTTGCTTGGAATTCGATTGGAAGGACGAGGGCCGTTTTTGCGCGAGAGAGTGATGGGTACTGAAACCTCGGCCACCAAGCTTTTCCGTGTGACAAAGGGTGATTTCATTTACAGCCGCCTGTTTGCGTGTCGAGGTGCGTTTGGCGTCATCACCGAGGAACTAGACGGCTCTTATGTCTCCGGTGAATTCCCAACTTTCATTCCTGTGAAAGACAAAGTTGACGCGGAGTTCCTGAAATACTGGTTTCGACTGCCGAGCGTGATTGCTACGGTGGACAAGGATTGTTCCGGTAGCACACCGCTGACTCGGAATCGTTTCAAAGAAAACTTCTTTCTCGCGCTGGAAATCCCGCTGCCGCCGTTGGCCGAGCAGCGGCGAGTCGTGGCGCGGATTGAGGAATTGGCCGCTCAAATCCATGAGACCCGCACCCTCCGCTACCGAGCCACAGACGAAGCCGACGCGCTCCTGCCATCAGAGATGCATCAAGTGTTCAAGTTCGCTAACGCGCAAACAAATGTTGGAGATTTCGCCAAAGTCCAAGGCGGCTTCGCCTTCGCGAGTGGCAGCTACGACGAGAGCGGTAGTCATCAAGTCATTCGCATTGGAAATGTCCGTGACGGTTTTCTCGATTTGAGCCGCGCTCCAGTGCGATGGAATCCGACAGGCGACGCACGTGTTTTAAAGTATGAATTGAGACCTGGAGACTTGGTCATCTCGATGACCGGCACTCGGGAAAAGCGCGACTACGGCTTCATTGCGAGAGTGCCCGAGAACTCACGGCTTCTTCTCAATCAACGAGTCGGGCGTTTCGTGGTCCAGAGAGAGATTGACCAAAACTACCTGTTTCATTTCCTGCGCTCTCCCTTTTTCCGAGATCGGCTTTTCCCTTCGGCCACTGGCACAGCCAATCAAGCAAACATCGGCAACGGCGACATTGAGCGAATCACGTTTGCACCGCCCCCGATCCCTGAGCAACGCCGGATCGCGGCCGATTTGGACGCGTTGCAAGCGGAGGTGGATGCGCTGAAGCGCCTGCAAGCGGAAACTGCCGCCGAACTCGACGCGCTGCTTCCCTCCATTCTCGACAAAGCTTTCAAAGGCGAGCTTTAAGTGGGGAACTAATGGCTAAAGGCCTTAGCAGGCGATGGCAGAAACGACGAAATCAAAAGGTAAGATCGCCGCCACGTGGGCGGTGATTAGTGCTGTCGTTGCTGCTCTGGCTCTGTTTCTCACCAACGTAGAAAACATCATTCAGGTCACTAAGAGCTTGATTTACGGAGACTCGGTTACTCACGGTGAGCCTCCGCTACGAGTCGATTGTGAGGTGTGGCCGCAGACGGCGAAACCTGGTGAAGTTGTAACCCTCACAGTGACGCCAGTTGCCCGAAACGCGATTATCATCCCCCACGCCTCAGTGGTTATCCAGAATTTCAGTGCCATCAACGACGACACTGTGGGATCCTGGGTGCCGGAAACACGTGGATTCACCGATGCAAACGGCGTTTTTCGCTTGCAGTTCAGAGTCCCCGTTAGCAATCATTGGAAGAATACAAGGTTCGATGTGGATGTAACCAAAGAAGGTTACAGTTTAGGCCATACAGAGGTTTCGGTTAGTCGAAGAGAATAGGCAGGCGGGATGAAGAAGTTTGTTTCCCGGAGCGCTGCTCAAGATGAAAGGGCTGCTCGCCTGCGGAGTCATCGCGATCTCCGTGCCATCCTCGACAAAGCTTTCAAAGGAGAATTGTAGAATGGAAATGTCCTATGATGTCTTTGTAAGTTATCGCTGGATCGAACCCGATCAAACGTGGGTGCGCGAGCAACTCGTGCCAGCGTTACGGTCAGCAGGTCTTCGAGTTTGCCTTGACGTTCACGACTTCGTTCCCGGCCGAGATTTAATAATGGAGATGAACCGAGCAAGCGGACAAAGCAGCAAGGCAATTTGTGTTATCAGTCCAGACTACTTTGATGGAAATCGAATGGTAGACTTTGAAAGTCTGCTTGCCCGCCGCCTCGATCCTGGTGGCCGGGAATCTCGACTCATTCCGCATTTCGCGACGAGGCCAAGAGGTGCTCGCTTCTAATCCCACAAGCATTAATATGCGCTTCCTTCAACAGTTCCCCGAATACGTAGCTGCCAGGAATCTGCCGAAACGAAAGGTGCCCCAAGAAGAGCCGCTTGGCGGCGATACCGCATCGCCACAAGAGCGAATTGAACTCGCTTTTCGAGAACTCAACCACAGCCGAACGACTGAACTGAGATCAAAGCTCGAGACCATCGATCCGTTTCGATTTGAACAAGTCGTTCTCGATCTACTTGTGAAAATGGGTTACGGCGGATCGAAAAAGGAGGCTGCGCAGGTAACTCAACGCACAGCCGATGAAGGGTTAGACGGGCTAATTAACGAAGACAGACTTGGCTTGGAGGTCATCTACATCCAAGCAAAGCGCTGGAAGCACAAGGTCGGTCGCCCCGAAATTCAGAATTTCGTCGGTGCTATCGCAGGGAAGAAAGCTGGAAAAGGAATTTTCATCACCACCAGCGACTTTCACGATAACGCACGCGAATACGCTGCGAGCTTGCACCAGAAGCTCGTGCTGATTGACGGTCGCCGTCTAGCTGAACTGATGATTGAGCACAATATCGGTCTCGCTCCAGAACAGCCTTACATCATCAAGAAGATTGATTCTGATTATTTCGAGGAGTCGTAACCGACCTTCACACAACACGGAGGTTAAATAGAATGCTAACCGCCGCTTTTCTCGCGCAAAACTCCATCTACATGGAGAATCTGATGCGGCATCGATTCGTCTACGATGTCACTCGTTACATGCTGCAAAGAAATCCGCCGGGACTTGTCACGGTCTTGACCTCCGAAGTGGATAACGCTGGCGTGGATATCGTGATGAGCTACGAAAAAATCACCCGTCAAATCCAACTGAAGACACTCGCCAAGAACATCACCGGCAATTCGTACGCAATCTCTGAAGCTCTCAGTGGACTCGTTGGTGGGTGCGTAGTCTGGATCTGCTACGATCGCGTTAACCTCGAACCTACCTGTTATCATTTGATGGGTGGTAGAGGCGATGCTCGCATGCGTGATCTACTCGCTTTTCCTCGAGGCACGCGCCTTAAACGCGGTGTAAAGGTGGATCGACGCGGCTATCGCAATGTTCGTATTCGAGATGCCGAGTTCAAAAAGCTGCAGCTCGGTGAACTGATTTCTGTCCTGTTCGATCTGCGAGGGTGAAATCATACTTTCTTAAGCTCAGTGGTCGGGAAGAAGGCCCGTTCACGGAAACGCAGATTGCGCAGATGTTCGCGGACGGTCGTATCAATCGAAACACGGCGTGTAAGCCCGCCAGCGGCGTTGATTGGAAAACAGTCGATGATTATCTGCCGATGCTGAAATACGGAACGCAACTACCACCGCCGATTGAACGTCGCAACGTTCTTCCGAACCCCCCGGCAATTTTGTCAGCACAGAGGATTTCAATCGTCGATTTTGATATTCCGTTTTGGTCGGTTCTAAGAATCATGTTCAAGTGGATGGCCGCAGCATTCGTTGTTCTTTGCTGCTTCCTACCGCTCATCTTTATTGTTTGGCTAATCGTGATGGCGGTGTTTGCAGGACTGATTAGCGGCGCAATGTCGCATCATCCGTGAGTGTTGAAACTTCAGGTCGCGTCTCACAGCTAGCTTCGTTGGGGTCCTACGGCTGCAGGGAGCGGACGAGGTCGCGATTTGGCCGGGCGATTGAAAAACCGCATTCAACTTTCGAGTGACGCACTTCCCGCGTATGCCGATGCCGTCGAACGAGCTTTCGGCGCTGAAATCGACTATGCGCAAATCGTAAAGGAATATTCATCCCCTAGCCGAGAAGATCAGCGTAAGTACAGTCCTGTCACGCTCGTTGCTGTTTACAAATCCGCAATCACTGGCGATCCGAATCCCTCGCGAGTTTGCACAAGCTACATCGAACGCGCGAATTTGACCGTGAGAACGCATTGTAAACGGCTGGCGCGTCTCACTCTCGCATTCAGTAAAAAGCTTGAGAATTTCAAATCGGCGACCTTGTCTATTACAACTTCGTGAAAACACACGGCTCGCTTCGCTGCCCGCCAGCGATGGAAGCAGGAATTGAAAAAAGCGCGTGGACGGTGTCTGATTTACTGAATGCAGCCTGATTCGATCAACGAGCTTAAAAATGCTATCAGGACGATGCATGGCTGTGATTCTCGCCATGTCGAATCGGTCGCAGTGGTGGAACGATTTGGAGACAAGATAGCCTGGCAAGGAACGGTTGAAGTGTTCGATTTAATCGGCCATCCGAAAGCTAAGCGTGCCTACGCATGGACGTACCGCGACGAAGATCACGTAAGGTCGATTGCGGTCTTGGAAATCCCACCTGTGGATTCGCCACAGAGCGCCGTCAAAGTGGCGATTGCGGCAAAAGGTAGGAGACAGCCGTGAAAAACGATTAAGGCCGCCTAGCGAAAGGCTGATTCGTTCGCTTAGCGCGTTTTCGTTAGCGAAAGAAGATCAGGTAAACGAGAACGCTTAACACCGCCACAACCATGAGCATTGGCTGCAGGTATTTCGCATTAAAGGGCCGCGACGGAAGTGCCCCCGGTGCGGCAGCACAATGACGGCAATGATGATCGACGACGGAAAGCGCGTAGCCGCAGGTGGGGCAAGGTTCCAGTGGCATATGATACCAATCGCAGACTTTGACCTAATAGCGAGGAATGCCGGAGGAGAAGAAAATGGGGTCGCGTCTTCACCAGACATCATGGTCGATCTGAAGCGATTGTGTCCGGAGCTTGAGTCTGCGAACTCGGCCGGGTTGCTGCACAACGACCCCATGCCTCCGAATATCATCTTCGGTCTCGACAACAATGAGTCACTGCGCGCTTGGCTCGTAGATTTCGAACTGGCTTAAGATCTCGCCGGTCCATCTCCCGATTATGTGAACAACTCGGTTGCCGAATTGTATCGGGAACGCAACGTGCCTCTGAATGTTCACACTGGGAAATATGTGAAGAATCTGGATCAGCATCTGATCGACGAATGCATTCGCGGGGTTCGAGAATTCATACCGATTGCGACAAAAATGCGGGATGTGGCCGACTCTCTCGAAGGGGTCTCGGTCTCGGTAGCCATACCTTTCATTGCCGGGATTAGTTTCAACTTGGGCCGCTTTCTTAAACTTCTGCGGCGACGCCAAGGTCGTCGAAGAAAACGGGGTCGCGTCTAAACATTGCGCCTCGCTGTCGTGATTCGTTGAAGCGTTAAATCGTTACATCGGTCGCGGAAGCTGTTGGCGGCGCCCTTTTTGCCGCGCCCGGTCTTCTGTTGCAGTTCCTCGATCTTTCTTGAAGCTTCCGCTTTGGTCCAATTTTCGTTGAATTCTTCCCCAGCCTCGCGGCAGAACAGTAGAAACGCCGAATGTCCAACTCCGATAAATCGCGAGCAGGCGTCCAACTTCGAATTGTGAGAAGAGCGAAAATCAAACCGCAGAGGACGCAGAGGATTGAACACGCCGCAGTCATCGTCGGCGGCTACAAGGCGGTCGCCGCGGCGACCGCCGCTACAACGTGCGTCATTCGCGCATCATAAGCGGCTTATGATGGATGGTTTTCAATGGTCGCAGACGGCCGCTACAGCTGCGGTCCGATTGATTTCTTTAACTCCAGCGCCGGGTTTACGCGCTGACCAACATCGCTCAGCGGCCGTTGTCCCGGTAAAACGGTAGACGCCTAAAACGTTCGTCGAGCGTTAGCCGCCGATACGTATCCGGCGCCTGCTTGCGGGCCGCAGTGCGAAATTGTTGGAAAAGCGCCGCGCGAGCTTTTGAAGTTTTGTGCTGCGCGTAGTAAAGCGCGCAGTTTTGAGTCAATGTTGGTTCCGTATGTTAATTCTCCGTCTCTTTGCGCTGGCGGCGGATTGACGCTGGCGCGGATGTCTGAGCAATTTGCGTCGAGGCGCGCAATATACGCATTCACCAACGCCACGAAAGTTATCCCTGAGATCGCAATTTCGCCCGACAAGTTGTTGAGCAATTTTTCAAGCTCATCTTTGTGAGCAGAGATGGCATCCGTCATGCGGTTTTGTGTGCAGAGAGAAGGGGCCGCACACCTGCGCGATCGATCGACGCTGCGCTATTAGCTCGACTATACACCCGCAACTGCGATCACCTAATCATTAATGCCGTTTCTTTAAGGCGTTGCCTTTCAGTCAGGAAAGTTTGCCGATGCTGGCTGCTTTATTCGCAAATCGCCGCTCAAAAAAGGCTTATTCCCTCTGCGTCGCTGGACATGGGAGACTGCTCAGCACAATGTCGGTCTCCCTTCTGCTCGGACTGGTTTATCTGATCTCGGATTCCGGACTCTAAAAAAGCTGATCAGGAACCCACGAAAAGATTAGGCGGGCGATGAGTTTGCGCCCTGCGAACCGTTTGGCCCTGACTTCTGACGTCCAACGCCTTCGCGGTTTATTTTTCGTTAATTGTCACGCCAATTAACTCATCTCCCGCTTGAATGGCGTTAACAATGTCCTGACCGCTCCTGACCTGACCGAAGACGGTGTGTTTGCCGTTGAGCCAATCGGTTGCGATGTGGGTAATGAAAAATTGGCTGCCGTTGGTGTTCGGGCCGGCGTTCGCCATGGATAAGCTGCCGACCTGGTGTTTGTGCGGATTGTTTTTTACTTCGTCTTCGAACCGGTAACCCGGGCCGCCGCCGCCGGTCCCGGTTGGGTCGCCGCCCTGGATCATGAAGTTGGCGATGACGCGATGAAAGACCGTGCCGTCATAGAATTTTTCGCGCGCGAGAAAAACGAAATTGTTCACCGTTTTCGGCGCGTCCTCCGCAAAGAGATCGCACACGATTTCCCCGCGCGCGGTCTTGAACGTGGCGGAGTACTGCTTGCTGGGATCGATCGTCATCGAAGGCGCAGAGGAATATTCTTTTGGCATGGTGGAGAAAGATAACAAGCAAGAATTATGAAGTAAAAGAAGAATGGAGCGCCTGGGAAAAGCGACATGAAGGTAAAGTGACGAGGATAGGAGCGAGCGAGCTGGGCGGAGAGCGAGTTTCAATTAAGAAGGCGGTCCATCAGGGCCATTGAAACTTAAACAACGTGCGCCGCAGTCATCGCCCCCGGGACGGGGATGTCGAAGGTCGTAGACGCACGCTACAATTTTGAGTTGAAGCAGCCGTGCGCCTACTGACAGGTGAAGTGTTCGATTAGGGTTTTCTTGCCGCTGGCGCTTTCGCCGACAGCCCAGACATCAGTCGAAGAGACTGCGGCTATGCCTAGCAATAGCGTGGACTGCGTTCCGCCGGGAACCGGCACAACATTCCAGTTCGATCCGTCCCAATGGAGAGCCTCCGGTGCTTCGTACCCGCCGGGCGTGCCGATGAATCCCACTGCCCAGACGTCACTGGTGCTGATTGCTGCAACACCGGCGAGTATGTTTAACGAGTCATCGATTTGCGGCGCGGTCACGATGTTCCATCTCGTTCCATCCCAATGAAGTGTCGCGTTGAAATAGGGTGAACCTTCCGGGTTGGGAATGGTGTAAGTACCTACTGCCCAGATGTCGCTGACAGAAATCGCAGAAACGCCTTCGAGGAATTCTACATTAGTGGGGAAAGGTGGGCTGGCGACAGAAGTCCATGCGGTACCATTCCAATTCGCGATGAAATTTTGTTCCTCAGACGTGGTTATTTGGCCCACCGCCCAAACGTCGCTCGCGGTGACTGCAGTAATTCCCAGCAGATTCGCATCATAGAACCGCGGACTCATGCCAGGGTTGCGCACGATACTCCACTGCGTGCCGTCCCAATGCAGTGTTAATGCTTCGCCAGCGACAATAGTCGTAGCTGTGCCGACCGCCCAGACATCGTTAGGAGCAATAGCCACGACATCCACCAGCTGGTTATTGGCTGAATAAGCTCCAATCTTATTGAGAGAGGGACTAGGAACCAGTGACCAGGTAGAGCCGTCCCAATGCTCGATGAGAGTCTTGCTTGCGGCATTACCAATCGTACTGCTTCCAACGGCCCAGACGTCGTTTGCCGAAAGGGCCGACACGCCCTTGAGGGTGCCGACTGAATCCGGCGGTTGGGTCGCAGGCACGATAGACCAAGTCGAGCCATCCCAGTGTTCAATGAGGGGGCTCCCGACGCGCGTGCCCCGCGATGATCCGCCTACGGCCCAGATATCGTTGGCCGATACGACACTCACGTCACTGAGAAAGTTGTTTGGCAAGGCGGAGTTTGGGCTTGGGACAATATTCCACGCGCAAGTCTGAGCTGAGGTAGGGCTCACCGTCAGTAAGAAGACCAGGATGCAGAGTGGAACAAAAAGAACGATGGCGACGCGCCATCGACTGGTAAAAGACTTGGTTTTCATGAGTATGTTGATGGTTTCAACCTCGATTCGGGAAAGGATGGGCGATCAGGCGTGTACACACGGTAACAACAACGTTACTATTCACCGAACAAGTTACTGAATTAGGGGCGGCAAGTTTGCCCGATTGAAGCGTAACATAAGGCGTGATTACCAAATTTTTTCTCAAGACGGCGCCAGTGCTGGCGATGTCGATCTTAACGGGTGCGATGGTGAACAGTCGCGGTCTCGAGGTGATGTCGCCGATTCTGGGCAATTACCCAAAAACATCTGTTTCGCTCAGCGGTGATAAGACGGTTACGCCCACTTCGGCGCCCACGAATACAACGAGCATCAACGTTTCCACTTCAAGCGGGTTCAAAGGAAAGCTGGAAGGCTATCCGGCGACGGGAATTGTGCGGATTACAAACGCGCATCCGGCGGGAACGTATGCTGTGACGGTCAGAGCGTTCGACAGCGGTGGCGCAAGCGTGACCAAGACATTCAGGCTGAGAGTAAGGACACCGGCCACGTGCAATCCGGTTCATTTCGCAGCCGCCACCACTGTTCCCGCCGGCAACGGTCCTTATGCATCCGCGGTGGGCGATTTTAACGGCGACGGCAAGCAGGACCTCGCATTGACGAACGTTACGACAAGTAGCGTGGCGATCTTGTTGGGCAATGGCAATGGCACCTTCGGCGCGCCGACAACTTTCACTGTCGGCAATAATCCTAGCTCGATCGCGATCAGCGATTTCAATGGCGATGGCAAACAGGACCTGGCGGTCGCCAATCTCGGCGCGAATACTGTGGGGATTTATCTGGGAAATGGCGCGGGCGGTTTCACTCTGGATACGAACGTTCCGGTTGGCAATGGCCCGTATTCCGTAACCGTGGGTGATTTCAATGGTGATGGAAAACCAGACTTCGCCACTGCCAACTTCAGTTCGAATAACGTTTCGGTTGTGTTAGGCAATGGCACCGGCCATTTCGGCGCTGCGACTGGTTTCGCGGCTGGTATGGAGGCGATCAACATTGCGATGGGCGATTTCAACGGCGATGGCCGCCAGGACCTCGTGGTAGCGAACTACGCTTCAAACAACGTGTCGGTGTTGTTAGGCAACGGCAATGGCACGTTCAGCTCTGCAATCAATGTCGCCGCTGGCGGCGAGCCTGCCTCAGTGTCAGTGGGAGATTTTAACAACGATGGCCACCAGGACCTCGCCGTCACCAATGAAGACTCCAGCAATGTGTCGATCTTGTTAGGGGACGGCGCGGGCAATTTTGGACCACCGAACAATTTGGCGGTCGGCAGTCTTCCCCGGTCGGTCGCGATCGGCGATTTCAATGGCGATGGTAATCAGGATTTAGCCGTGGCAAACACCGGCACGGATTTCGTGTCGATGTTCCTCGGCGATGGCAACGGCGGTTTTGGTCCTGCGACCATCCTTGGCGTGGGACCTAATCCGTACTCGGCAGTCGCGGGAGACTTCAATGGCGACGGCAAACAAGACATCGCCACTGCTAACAATGACTTTCCAAACCCCGGGAGCGTGTCGATCTTGATGCGCGATTGTGCGCCCTAGTTTGCTGCGATTCGAGCGAGACTTTCTGCAATAACCTACAACGACAGCGGCTAGACCGAAGAATCGACAGTCGGAGACTGTCGCTACAGATCTGCAGCGACACAGCCCCAACCTTTGAAACTCGTTCGCTTCCCAGCTCGCTCGGTCGCCGCGGGAACCTATCCCTCTATGTCGCTGATCCCTCAGCTCCATTCTCTTCCGAGGCGGAAGATTTCCACGACAGAAATAATGCGAGTAGATTCAATTCGGTGGTTATGAACCAGGCGTACAAGAATTGCCAGAGTTGCGGAATGCCAATGAAACGGGATGAAAAAGGTGGTGGCACGAACGCTGACGGAACCCGAAGCACGACGTATTGCAGTCATTGTTATCAGAACGGACAGTTCGTTCTGCCGGATATTTCGGTGGTGGAAATGCAGGCACGCGTGCGCGAAAAGATTGTCGAGTTCGGTATGCCCGGACTCTTCGCCGGATTCTTTACGCGAAAAATTCCCAAGCTGGCGCGTTGGCAAGAGTCGACCAAGAAAAATTAAGAACCAAAAAAGAGAAAAGATTAGTCCTTTGCAATTAACACGTATGATTTTGAATCGCTGATGCCAATATGCATCGTAAGCAGCTTATGATGCGCGATTGGCGACGAAGCCACACTTATCGCCAGCTCCGAAATTCTTCGCCCGCCACGGCGAGTAAACTAAGCAGGCAGGCTACAGTGATCGGCGGGAAGCACGAGACACTTAACCGGTTGGCCATTAACGAGTCCATCTACAATCTCCGGCACGTCCGCGACGGTGACGCGCCCGTAGAAAAAGTGATCGGGTTCGACTAAAACCGTCACGCCGGTGGCGCATTCATCGAGACAGCTCGATGTGCACACACGCGCCTCGAGCTTGGCAAGTCCGCGCGCGGCAACCTCCGTCTTCAATGCTGAATACACTTCTTCGGAATCTTTGGCAGCGCAGCATCCTTTCGGGTTGTCCTCGGCCCGACGATTGATGCAGACAAAGAGATATCGCTTGCGTTGCACAGAGGTGAGAATCGAATACGCCGAGCCGGAGGTCAAAGGCCAAAGAAATTCGCTCACCGCCGCGCTCGCTCGCCCCGGCGTGCAGGAGAAACCGCAGTAACCGCCAGCGACTACAGCGGGTAGAGTCCTGTATCGTAAGCGGCTTATGATCCATGAAACGCTAGTCTTTCTTCGATCTGTCGGCCGGAAACTGTGGTCTACCAGTTTATTTCAGATACGTATCTTCGTGCGCATAAGGCGGCGCGCAGCAACAGAGAAAGCGTATCGGCTCTGTAGCCATGATCGTGTGCCACACGCCTGAAGGAATGAGTACCGCATCGCCCGGCCCGACCATTCGACGTTCGCCATCGAGTTCTATCTCGCCCGCGCCTTCGAGGATTAAATAAAGCTCCTCCGAAACCTTGTGATAATGCCGTTCTGTCCTGCCTCCTGCAGGAACCCGCGCTTCTGCAAGGCTTTGGTTTTGGACGGGCGCATTCGTGCGATCGAGAATCGAACGGATAGTCGAGCCGTCTTTCGTGATAAAAGGCGGCTGGGCCGAGAGATTCTGGACGGTCACAGTTTCTAAAGATGCCGCGACTCGCGGCGCGACGGAAGCCTAAGTTTCCTTACCAGCAGAAAAGAAAATGGTGTCAGATCTAAACTTGTGACATTTGCTAAAACTGCTGATCTGACCAACGACGGCTCGCAGAGCCGTGGCTACAACCGAGCTGCCGCAGTCATCGCCACAGCTAACAGACTCATGCATCGTAACAGCTTATGATAGGTCTAGATAATTCAAAGCGCCTTCGCTTGAGCGGCATGCGGACGCCGTGAACAGTTCGCTGCGTAGTATGGCCCAGATCATTCGTCGGCGTAAGTCGCTCGCAGCGAAATGACATTCCCCGCTCGTAAAGAGGTCCGGACTCTCAATCTTTAACTGCTTGCGCTTTGATCCAAGCTTCTACTCGCTCTTGCAACAGGTCTAAGGGCATCGAGCCGCCGTTCAAGATTTCATCGTGGAATGCTTTGAGATCGAATTTTACGCCGAGTTGTTTCTTCGCTTCGTCGCGTAGCTTGAGAATGGTTAACTGCCCCATCTTGTAAGCCAGCGCTTGCGCGGGCCAGGCGATGTAGCGGTCCGCTTCAGTCTGCGCCAGGGCGTCGTTAATATCGTTGGCGTGCATGTAATCGATCACCTGCTGGCGGCTCCAGTTTTTGTCGTGAATTCCGGTATCGACTACCAGCCTGACAGCGCGAAGCATCTCTGAATTCAGCCGGCCGTAGTCAGACACTGGGTCCTTATAAAAACCGATCTCTTTGCCTAGCTGCTCGGAGTACAGCGCCCAACCTTCTGCATACGCACTGAAAAAACCGTGTAGCCGAAACTTCGGCAAACCTTCCAGTGTCTGGGCGATACTAATTTGCAGGTGATGACCGGGCACGCCTTCGTGATAGGCAACGGCTTCGTCATCGATCAGGCTTCGTTTGGTTGGGTTAGAGACGGCAACAACGACGCGGCCTGCGCGTTTTCCGTCGGGCGTGCCCTGGACGTAATGAGTCGAGGCGGCTTTGGCGAAGTCGGGAATGGGTTCCACAGTCACCGGCGATTTCGGCAGCAATCCGAATAGCTCCGGCAGTTTCGGCTCCATCTGATGGATGTATTTCTTGTAGTCATCCAGAATCTGTTGCTCGCTGGTCGGCCTCCACTTGGGGTCGTTGTTCACCGCTTCCCGGAAGCTGGCCAGATCCTTGTATCCCTGGCTCTGGGCGAGTTTGGTCATCTCGGCGTTGATCCGCGCTACTTCCTTGAGCCCGATCTCGTGGACTTCGGCCGGCGACACGTTGATCGTTGTCATCGTTTTCACGGCTTCGGCATAGCGCCGTTTTCCGTCTGCGAGGCTTTCGATCGCAAGCTCAGTGCGTCCTTTCGGGTCGTACTCGGTGCGCAAAAAATCGGCGAATTTTTTGTACGCGGGGAAAACGCCGTCGTTAATTGCCTTCGTGATTTCGTCAGTCAGGCGTTTCTTGTCTTGCTCTGAAAATTCCGCCGGAAATTTTTTGATGGGTTCGAGGAATGGGTTCGCGGCGATGACGCCGTCGCATTGGCCGGGCAACTTCTCGAGCACGAGCTTGGGCGGCATCAGGTGATCTTTCTCGCCTTGTCGCATCACCTCAGTCGTCTGTTCCAGCACACGCGGGATTTGATGCAACCGGGAGATGTAATCCTTGTAATGCGGCACCGAATCGAATGGCATGGCGTTCGGCAAATCGGCCAGGCGAGTGTGCACGCCATTCTGCTGGTTCACCGGCATCTCGTAATTCTTTAGCGAATAGTTCACGTCTTCGCGCTCGATTTGCTTTTCCAGGATGCGACGACTTAAGAGGTCCTTGTCGCTCATGCCATCGGTCGGGATCGCCTTTAATCGAGCGAGAAAGTCATCGGCTTCGGAGTGTTGCCGCGCGATTTCCGCAAGCGAAACCTGTGCTAGCTGTGAGTTGTAACGGTAATCGCCGAACGCAGTGGCGCGTTCCGGATTATTCTTTAGAAACGCTTGATAATACTCCTCAAAAAGCGCGTTTTGTTTCGCGACTCGATCGGCAACCGGCGCCGTTTGCGCAAGAGCGGAGCACACCAATCCAAGAACCAAACCAAAAACCAGTTGTCGCATATTGGTGGACGGTAGCAGAGTAAGCGGCCGCAGTCAGCGCCAGCGGCTACAGGTTTATTTCCCGCGGCTGGCTGGCGGAACGATACCGTTCATGCGCAGGTACTCGATCAGCTGCCCATAGTGATCGAAGCAATGCGCTGGGGCAAACGTTGCCAGAAACAGGCGCGTGGTTGGCTTGCCACTACCTGACTTAATTGGCTCGACGAGGTTCGAGCTGTTAAGGGTGGCGACCGATTTGTGGCCGAATGCGAAGGAATCTTTCAAATACTTAATGATTTCAGCCTTGGCCTTCATGTTGTCCGGGCCTTTGCCGTCGTTGACCGTATCCGGTGGCTTCTCGCCAGTAATCGGCGACCAGATCAGATAGTTAGACGCGGCGACATGCTTCAGTTGCTCGCCAAACGTGCGCACGCCTTTGTAGTCGCTGCCGGGAAGGTTCAGTTTCTCCGGAGAAAAATCGAACTTGTCCTCCGGCATCGCCTCGGCCGCGTCGACGATTTCCTTTTCAACAATGCTAATCTCGCGATCGATTGCTGACGCGATGGTCGGTGGAGTTGATGGCGACGCCGACGCGCCGGCCGCAGGAGAGCTTTTGGTTGCCTGTGCATAAGCTGAAGCGGCAGCGAGGGACAATGCTGTTACTAGCAGTAGGGAAGCGAGTTTCATGGGATTGTTATTCTTTCTTTGTTTGAGTTTCTCAGGGAGTAAGACACGTGGCAAGGCGTGAAGCTCAATAATAATTGTCGTGGATGAACGCATCGTAGCCTCCTTCGTCCCGCACTCCTAGGACAACGGACGTGACGAGGCTCATCTGTCCGATTGATTCATTGCGTCCGCGCGCGCGAATTAATATCATCGAGCCATGAGACCGCTCCGACCAATTACTTTAGTTTTTCTCGGCATCTCCTGGGTTTTTTCGGTCGCGTACGCTTGGGACAATGTTGGTCACATGGCCGTCGCCGGCCTGGCCTATGACGAACTGACGACGGAACAGCAGGACCGCTTGGTCGGCATCCTGAAAAATCATCCGAAATTAGACTTCATCACGGAGGGTTTTCCGGATCCTAATATTGACGACCGCGACCTCGTGATGGCGGCAGCGACCTGGCCAGACCTGGCTCGAAGTCATGTTTCCAAATCAGGCACACCCGACGGCATTATAGACAATGGGTATGAGGAAAAAGATCCCGCGATCAAACAGGTAAAGTTTGATGACGGCCTCCTGCACCGAGGCTGGCATTTCATCGACAACCCTTTGTGGATTGGCCATGGCACGCCTCCCCCGCAACTGCCTAAAGCTCCGGAGGTGAATGCCGTCGGAGTGGTGAAGGTCTTAATCACGCAACTGAAGTCTAACGAGTCTGACAAAGAGAAAGCCTATGATCTGGGATGGCTGCTGCATTTGGTCGGTGATCTCCATCAGCCGATGCACGTCGTGAACGGCATCTCCGAAACCCTTCCCACAGGCGATCGAGGAGGCAATCTCGTCGAGGTTAAAGGCGCCACCGATGGTGCGAGCGAACTCCATGCTTTTTGGGACGAGGTCCTGGGAAAAACAGCTCCTTCCGAAAAGACATCGCCGCAGCACCCACACTTGGAGAAGGACGTTGCCACTGCTGACGATGTTATCACCGATGTTCAAAAACTTCGATTGTCTAAGATCAAAGACAACAACCTCGACCCGACCGCGTGGGCGCAGGAATCTTTGCAGTTAGCCAAGCGGGACGCGTACGATCTGAACTTTGTCCCGATCACGGTAGAACGCCCGGGAGCCTCCGAGCCGACGCAAAAACTTCAAACGACGCTCGATCCGGAATACGGAGTCAGCGCAAAAAAAGTTGCTCGGAAACAAGTACGCCGAGCGGGGCATCGTCTGGCCCTGATACTAAAAGATATTCTCCAGTAGAATGGCCGCTTTTTAGAGAACGATTTCCATTCCTTCGCGCGCCAACTCGCTGTTGGGGAATCGCCGCTGGCATAGCTTTTCCATGCGCAGGAGAAAATCATCATCGTGTTCAGGGTCGTGGTGAGTCATGGCGAGATATTTAACGCCGGCCATTTCCGCTACTTGCATGGCCTGGTCGAAACTGCTGTGCCCCCATCCGCGGTGCGTCCGAAGTTCCTCGGCCGTGTATTGCGCGTCGTGCACTAGCAAATCGGCGCCGCGGCTCAATTCCACCACATTCGGGTCGATCTCTTCGCCGTGCTCAACATCCGTGCAAATGACCAGCACCTTGCCGTCAGATTCAATCCGAAAACCATACGCGCCGCCCGGATGATTGTGCCGCTGGCCGGTGACTCTGGTGTCCGCACGATTGACGCCGGTGAAGTGTTTGCTGGCATCTTCGACCTTCAGAAATTCAAATTGGGCCCCCATTTGATCCAACTGCACAGGAAAATACTGCGATTGCAGGGGCACCTCAAAGATCTCCCGCAGATTGCCGATGCTCTGGCCCTGACCGAGGGTAAGAACCGTGATTTTTTGCTGGGGATTATACGCCGGCGCAAAGAAGGGGAAGCCCTGCAGGTGATCCCAATGGAAGTGAGTGAATGCGATGATCAGCTCGTCCTGGTGATGTCCGATCGCGCGCATGTCCCGGCCGAGATTGCGAAGCCCGGTCCCAGCGTCAATAATGGCGATACGATTTGTCTTCGTGGAGGTGATTTGAAAGCAGGTGGTGTTGCCGCCGAATTGCTGAAAGCCAGCTTCACAGACTGGGGTTGAGCCGCGGACACCGTAGAATTTTAACTTCATAACCGGAACTTTACAGAGAGCTCGGTAGCCGCGGCAAGCTTAGCGTGGAGAAATGGGCGCTAACCAAATTCTGGAAAGACAATGATGCGAACAATCGAGCTCGGAGATTGTGCCGCTGGCCTACGCCAACCTCGCCCTGGATCTCATTTTGCGAAGCAGCTACGGCCGGCTCGTCGTTCTGAAGAACGGGCGCTATGACAACATGCCGATTGAGGTGGTGACCAGCAGCAAGAAAACGGTCAATGTAGAGAAGTACTATAACAAGGAGCGCCTGCGTCCACTGTGCACCGATTTCGAAATGCAGCCGCCATTCATCATGGCGAGTGATTAGCAGAAGGCAGCGACGGCTCAATGCCAGTAATGGTGTCGACGCCAATAAGGGTGTCGCCCGTAGAATCGGTGAGCACGGTAGTATCCGTAGCCCCGCCGGAAGTAGCCATATCTTGGGCCAACAAAAACGCCAACCGCTGGAGGCGCGAAGAAGATTGGTCGCGGCAGCGGGCGCGGTGGAGGCGCATAGTTGTAGTTGGGCGCGGGGGCGCGGTTAGGCTCGATCACCTCAGTGCCCGCGTTCGACTGGACAGCGGATGCAAAACCGAACGCAGATACCACCAATGTTATTACAATAAGTTTCTTTCCCATGATCAGATGTCCCTCCTGTTATTTGGCCGATTGAACCCAATGATCACTGCGAAGTTGCCAAAGAATTCAGAAGTCTACTCGGCTCGATCAAAATTACGGAGCACAGCCAGCTTGTTGAGCTTTCGTACGGATGCCGGGCATCGTGAAGCCGATCGCGTTCAGGTCCGCGGCAAGCAAGCTTGCCTGTTCCTTCGTGAACTCGACAAGCGGCGGACGCACCCTGGCCCACTCCGGATCGTCTCCATAGATCGCAATCGCCTGCTTTAACGCCGCGATCATGGACGGAAATTTCGCGTTGCTGAATACATCACGCACGACATTCAAACACGCCTGCTGAGTTTCCAGATCCACTGAAACAGCCCCGAAAGCTTTCGGGGCTACAGTTGATTCCGCGTACAACTTCTGAATCGCCGTGGGGTTCACGTTGGCGGTCGCTGAAATGGTGCCCGCGCCGCCGTGGCGTATGTTGGCGAGCAGAAACGATTCGCTGCCGACAAACACGTCAAAGCCATTCCCAGCAAACGCGTCGAGAAAAGTTTTAGTGTTACTCCAATCGCCCGAGCTGTCTTTGATCCCGGCGATCGCGTTTGGATAAGCTTTCAACAGGCGCTCGACCAATTTGGGTGTGATACCGACCATCGCCACCGGAGGAATATGGTAGAGGTAAATTTTCAGACGCGTATCGCCGACGCGTTGCACCACTTCGCTGAAGTGATGGTAGAGACCTTGGTCGCCGACGTTCTTGTAGTAAAACGGCGGCAACATCAACACCCCGGCGCAACCGTGTTTTACCGCGTGCGCGGTGAGCTCGACTGTCTCGGTGATGGAGCAGCAACCAGTGCCCGGTATCATGCGCGACGGATCGATGCCGGCCGCCACCAGCGCGTCGAGCAACATCATTCGCTCATCGGCTGACATCGAGTTCGCCTCGCTATTGGTACCGAATGGGGCCAGCCCACAGTTTTGCGAGAGTAACCATTGGCAATGCGGGATGAATCGTTCGCTGTCAGGCGAAAGATCGGCTTTGAATGAGGTTACAACGGGCGCCACCACACCACGGATCCGCTGAAGCGGCGGCGAAATCGTGCTATCCTGCATCGCTGAAAGAAAGCCGGCCAGGAATTATCGCTGGCGGTACTCAAGCCGCCTGAAATCGGGCGAGCGATGGAGTGTGGCCCGGGGTCGTACCCTGCGATTCAGCATCGGGTTAGTCATACGGAAAATTGCAGCCATCATCGCTTCGGCTCTTTCGTTCCAGATGTCACCGTGATCTTTGATTATGCTGGGATCGACTTGCACGTCCCAATAAGGCACATCCAGATCTCCTATCTTTTTTAGCTGCCACAAATCCAGTTTTCCGGGCTCCTTGCCGTCCAGGGTGAACACGTCGGCGGAAAGATTGTGTTCCAGATTTGTTTCCAAAGCGCGATGACCCTGAGGTGAAGTAATTGTTTTCTGCAGATTGAGCGTCACATGATTAATCAGCGCTTCGTTATGGCCCGGCGTCGACGTATAAAAATCCCGCTCGCTTTCTGTTTTCTCCAAGGGCCCTGGCACATCAACTTTGTTGAATCCTTTGCTCATCGCAGCGAGGCCGGTACCTATTGAAAAGAACGTTCCCGTTGCCCAGTCTCCGGTCGAGGTTATTGAGACAAACAGTGGCCGCGTATCTTCGGTGTGACGCACATATAACGCGTCGATCATTTGCCGCGCCAAAATTGAATCGGAGGCGGGATTTACGGCAATCATCAAATCAGCAGGCATACTCTTCGAAGCATCAGCGTGACCGTGTATTTCGGCATTAATAGCGTGTGCTACTGAACGCTCGACAATCAACCCACCGAAGGAATGACCCAACAAAACGGTATATTGTTTGCCGGGGTGATCCTTCCGTGCCTCTTCAGAAATCGAAGCGATAGCGTCGTAGACGTCGTAATTACTTGCGAGCCGCTCCGCCGTATTTTTACGATTCCAGAAGCTGAGCTCTTTCAATACTGGAACATCCGTAATTTTGCCTCGCCAGCTGAGATAAATACCAACAATGTGGAATCCGGCATTCCGAATTGCCGGCGCGCCGTTTAGTCGCGCTAATAAGGATTCAAAGCTTTGTACGTCACCTGATTTCGCGTTGTTCTGCCAACCGTGAACGTAAGTAATTACAAGCGGATTCGCGGTCTCCCGGATTACCGAAAGCGCGGCGCGTAATTGTCCCGAATCTTGATACGAACCCTGTTCACCGAACTCAACGAACGCCAGGGTGTACCCATTTTTGGGGACGACAGATTGAGTCCCTGGCCGTAGCGGTGAAAGTTCCGTGCAGGCGATCAGCAACGTGGCGCAAATCGCAATCGAAACGAGCCGTAATCGGGAGCCCAACAAGATTCTTGTAGCACCTCGGCGCAGAATTCTGCAAGCCTTTTGCAAATGGCCAAACCAACTTGGCCACCCAGTTTTTTGAAAGTGCTACAGAAACTGACGCAATAGCGGGGCGTTCAAGAACCGCCCTTAAATTTCCGCTACGGCGTGGCGGGCTTTTTTTCCAAGAGCGGCAGGTAGGCTTCGTACCCTCGGGATTTCATATCTTCCTTGGGAATGAAATGGAGGGCGGCCGAGTTAACGGCGTACATTTGCCCGGTGGGCGATTTCGGCTCCGCAAAGAGATGGCCGAGATGGGCATTACTTCGCTTGGCGCGCACCTCCATCCGCTCCATACCGTTCGAATTGTCCGGTCTCTCGACGAGGAGATCTTTCGAGATGGGTTTGCTGAACGTGGGCAGGCCGATTTGGCCGTCGAATTTATCGAGCGAAGTGAAGAGTGGTTCGCCGGTGATCACATCGACGTAGATGCCGGTACGGTCCTTGTCCCAGAACTCATTTTGGAAAGGCGTCTCGGTGCCACCTTGCCGCACGACCCAATATTCCTCGGCTTTTAATCGACGTTTCAAGACGGCGTCAGTCGGGACCGGCCGGTTCGGATCGAAACCTGTGGTCTCCCTTTTCTCTTTCTGGGTGAGAAAGAAGATGTAGAGCCCCCCGACGAGGAGCACGATGGCGATGCCAACACCGACGTACGTGCTGATCGCCGATCTTTCTTCGCTGGTGATTCGTCCCCCGTACATCTGATCGCGATGAACTCTATTGAATCAGAGATTGGTCGCGTTCGTCAAGACAGGTAAATTACGAGCGGACGAGATGACTATAGACACACTTCTGTGGAGCGTTCAGGTTTTCGGAAGTGAGTGCAATGGACGACGTGGCACAGATGAAGTTGTCGGAGAAATTTGAGGAAGCGCTGATTTATGCGGTCCGGGCGCATGGGAATCAGACGCGCAAGAAAACGGGGATTCCGTTCATCGCACATATTCTTGGAGTCACCGCGATCGCGCTGGAGTACGGCGCGAATGAAACCGAAACGATCGCTGCGCTTCTTCACGATACGGTGGAGGATTGCGGCGGCGAGGAACGATTGCGCGACATTCGGGAAACATTCGGCAATGACGTGGCCAGGATCGTCGATGGTTGCACGGATACATATGAAACGCCAAAGCCACCATGGCTGAAACGAAAACGCACTTACATTGAGCATCTCAAGGATTCCGATGCTTCGACGCGATTGGTATCAGCGTCCGACAAGTTGCATAACACGCGCGCGATCCTGGCTGAGCTCCGAAGACATGGCTTGGAAGTGTTCGAACGATTTGCAGGCAAAAAGGATGGAACGCTCTGGTATTACCGGACCCTTGTGACCGCGTTTCGCCAGCATGGCGATCACACTGATCTCATCGACGAGTTCGATCGGGTCGTCAATGAGATTGGGCAGGTCGTGAGCCAACAATAAGACGTTTCTGCGCTTCGCAACCGTAAAGAAGCGCTCAAGTCGCTCGGGGCAAACTTTCTTCGATCTGGTTGATCAACTCGGGAATATGGATCGGCTTGGGAAGAGATCGGTGTCCTTCGATGCGAAGACCGTGCTTTGCCTCAGGCATGGTGACTAACGCAGTGAGAAAGATAATTGGCGTGCCGCACAATTCGGTATCGGCCTCGATTTGTGCCGCTACTTCGGCGCCGTCCGTTTCTGGCATCATGATGTCGAGCAAGATCACATCCGGCCGAAAATTTCTGGCAGTTTGGTGAGCCTTGGCGGCATCGTTTTCTTCGAGCACAAGATAGTGGCCAGCTTTTTCGAGAAGGATTTTCACCAGATGCGTGCTTTCCCGGTCGTCATCAACGATCAGAATGCGCCGCTTTTCTTTCATCAGCGACCTGGCAATCGCATCCATTTCAGATTGATCGAACCAATAAACGTGAGACTGCGGAGGATCTTGTCCGAAGACATATGAAGCATTGATGTTAAACCCATTCGCTCTCTCGACCACTTGGATTACGCCTGATACGTCCGAGTTTATTCCGTCTCTTACCGGCCTGAACGTCAGCGTCTGTCCGTCGATTCTCTCAGCGGGAATTGACAAGCTCACTATCGGCGGGCTGTAGCTCATAGTGCTTGCTTTAAGTTATTGCTCGCGTGTGCTGCAAGACAGTTCGGAGCACAGCCAATCTGTGGACGTAGATCAGGCCACACGAGATCGGTGGTGAGCACGCCTTGGGTCGCCGCGGCGGCCTACGGCTTGCCAGGCAGATCGTTGCTATAGCTATCTCGCATTCAAGGATTTTGAATGAAAATCCTAGTAGCGATGTCTAACGTTCCCACTATGACCAAACTCATTGCGGTAGTAACAGCGGGACTGTTTGCGGCAGGGATGATGTTCGCAGGCGAACATGGCAACTGCACAAAGCAAGTCGGAAACCAAGCGAAAGCAGCGTGCCAGGTTTCATTGGCAAACCTGAACCTGACACCTGATCAGAAAACAAAAATGGATGCAGCCATGTCGGAGCATTCGAAGGCGGGTTGCTCTGAAGCGAGCGAGACCAAATACATGGAAACGGCAAAGTCCGTCCTGACTCCGGAGCAGTACGCGAAGTTCAAGGCCCAGTGCGTTAAAGGGGAAAAAGGGAAGACGCAGACCTGATTTGCCGCCTTGCAATTAGATTAACACTTCGCGCCGAGAGCGAATCTCGGCGCGTTTTGTGTACCGAAGTCGCTGTGGTCGTCGCCTCGTGGGCGACGCATCGCATTGGTGCTAATCACGACCCGGCCCTGCTTCCGATTCCATGCTTTACAAGGCTTCCTGCTTTCCTGGCTTGCTGATTAATATCAAGGCCGTGATTCCTCCCGTCCTCAAAATCGTTTGCACATTATTCGTTTGTGGGCTGGTGCCGATCTATTGGCGACAGTACGGCCCAGCCAATTTGCTTTGGTTCTCGGATATCGCTTTGCTCGCGCTCGTGCCGGCACTTTGGCTGGAGAATGCTCCGCTTGTGAGCATGATGGCCGTCTCAGTCATTTTTTTTTGAAGCGCTTTGGAATACCGATTTCTTTGTGCGCGTCATAACCGGCAAGTCGTTTATCGGTTTAAGCGCTTACATGTTCGATCCAAAGATCATGGTGTTCATCCGCAGCTCGTCATGTTTCCACATACTCCTGCCACTGTTACTTTTCTGGACACTTCACCGGCTCGCCTACGATCAGCGCGCTTTTGTGGGGCAGACAGTTGTCGCGCTGGTGGTCCTGCCGCTCTCGTATCTCGTGAGCAAACCGCAGGAGAATGTGAACTGGGTCTATGGCTTCAGCCAAAAACAGACGATTTTGCCTGCGCCATTGTTTGTCATTCTTCTGATGCTCACGTTCCCGACCGCTGTTTATCTGCCGACGCATCTTCTTCTTTTCAGAATTTTTCGCCCGGCAGCGCCTTAGCGACGATAAAGGCCGTTTTGATGGATGTTGGACGTTGGAGGTTCGACGTTGTTAAACTGCAAACCACCTGGTATGAATCCGCCGCCTTTACCGACTCTGAAACGATTCCCGTGGGTTATTTATTCGATCGTTCTGGCGTTGATTGTTGTCGTTGCACTCGCGCCCATGGGATCGGTGCTGGCGTGTGGTTTAATCGCCAACGCAAACGGATGCAAAGTAGATGAAGGCTCAGTGCATCCCTGCGTTATCAACGGGCAGGATTACGGACATCTTCTTTATACCCTGGGTGTATTAGGTTGGCTGATGCTTATTAGTCTTCCCGCTGGCGTATTCGCATTTGTCATTTGGTTGATCATTCTCATCCTCCATCGTGCGGCCTGGCGAAAGCAGGTCGCTGCCGGGTTAATACGAAGCTGATCTATGATAGATTTAACGACGGGTTCAGTCACGCGACATTTGCTGCACATGTCGGCGTTTTTGGCCATGAGCATGGTTGTGCAGACTTTGTACTTGCTGGCCGATCTCTACTGGGTGGGACATCTTGGCAAGGAAGCAATCGCGGCAGTCGGCGTGGCGGGCAACATCACGATGATTGTGGTGGCGCTCACCCAAATGCTCGGCGTAGGAACGACAACCTTGATCTCGCAAGCAGCTGGAAGAAAGGACGAGCCGCAGGCTGAACTGGTGTTCAACCAATCTTTCGTCATGTCGATCGTAATTGCGTTCGCTCTCGGCGTTATCGGATTCATTTTGCGCACGCCGTATTGTGACTGGCTGAGCGCGGACGCGCCGACCGCCAGCCTGGCGAAAGCTTATCTGCTCTGGTTTCTACCGGGACTTCTACTGCAGTTTCCTTTGGTGGCACTGGGATCTGCGCTGCGTGCCACCGGCATCATTAAGCCGACCGTCGGAATTCAAGTGTTGAGCGTGCTGCTGAACATTGTACTAGCTCCTTTGCTGATTTTCGGCATCGGTCCGTGGCCAAAACTTGGAGTAACCGGCGCGGCGCTTGCCACATTGATTTCAATCCTGGTGGCGGACGTGCTGATCGTGATTTATTTCGAAAGGAAATATCATTACCTGCGTTTTCGTTTTCCGCTGTTTCGGCCGCGCACAAAGATTTGGGGAGGAATGTTGCGGATCGGTGTGCCAGCAGGCGCGGAGTTTTTGCTGCTCTTCGTTTACATCCTGCTCGTTTATGCGATCATCCGCGGCTTTGGACCGGCGGCCCAGGCGGGTTTCGGTGTCGGCGCACGGGTGATGCAGGCGCTTTTTCTGCCGGTGGTGGCGCTCAGCTTTGCCGTCTCGCCTGTAGTCGGGCAGAACTTCGGCGGGCGGAGAGCGGATCGAGTCCGCCATTCAGTCTATTCGGCGATTGGCGTCGCGTCACTGATGATGCTCGTGCTCACGTTGCTCGCGTTCCTGGCCCCAGCGACGTTGATTCGCATTTTCTCACGCGATCCCAAAGTAATCGCCTTCGGCAGCGAATATCTTCGGATCGTCTCGCTGAATTTCATTTCGGCCGGAATTGTTTTTGTGACCTCAAGCATTTTTCAGGGAATCGGTAATACGCTGCCGCCACTGTTCAGCTCAATGACACGCCTGATTCTGTTTGCTGTACCGGCGTTGATGATTTCGCGGACGCCAGGCTTCGAGATTCGTTACGTCTGGTATCTATCAGTTGGGTCGATTGTTCTTCAGATGTGCGTAAATCTCTTGCTGCTTCGGCACGAAATTGGAAAAAAACTTCGATTCGACGGACCGGACACTTTCATTCCAGCAAGCGCGACGGCGTCATAGAGAGTTTTCACCAACGTAATCCTGGCGTCATCGATTGTCCGCTCGTTCGTAGATAACCTTCCCTCCCACGATTGTTGTTTGCACTCTCGCGTTGCGAATGGCTTCGGGTTTCACGTCGAAAATGTTGTCGCTCAGGATGACCATGTCGGCCAGTTTGCCCGGCGTGATGGATCCTTTCTCGTGTTCCTGAAATTCGGCGAACGCCGAGCCGATGGTGTAGGCTTCTACCGCCTCCGCCAGCGTAATTTTTTCTTCCGGAATCCAGCCATCGGGATTTTTGCCGTCCAGCGTGGCGCGAGTTACCGCAGCGTAAAGACCCAAAATGGGATTGAGCGGAGCGACAGGCCAATCGGTTCCGAAAGCGACCTTCACGCCGTGATCGAGAAAGCTGCGCCACGCGTAACTATATCGAAGGCGATCGTGACCGAGGGGTTTTTCCGCCCAGCGGCCATCGTCGACCGCGTGATAAGGCTGCATCGAGGCAATGACATGAAGCTTCGAAAATCGCTCGAAATCTTTCCGTGCCATGTGCTGCGCGTGCTCAATGCAAAAGCGCTGGTCGCGATAGCCGTGTTCTTTTTCTATTTCACCGAAGATATCGAGCATCATGGAGATCGCGCGATCACCGATGGCATGCACGCGAATCTGCAATCCGGCGGCGTCGGCTCCCATTAACCGCTCGCGCATCGCGCTGGGCGGGTGCATTTCGTCACTCAACAGGCCGGTGTTTCGGGGATCATCGGCAAACGGTTCAAACATGTACGCGGTTCGTGAGCCTAACGAGCCGTCTGCGTAGCCCTTCACTGCGCCGAGCCGCAGATAACTCGAGCCCCAGGCGTGACGAATGCCAACCTTCGCCTGATCTCGCCAGTCCGTCTCCATCGGTGCGGCGTAAATACGCGTGGTAAGCTCACCGTTTTCCGCGAGCTCGGAATAAGCAGCGACGTCGGCAAACTCCGGATTCATGTGCTGCACACTCGTGACGCCCAGCGATGCTGCGTGTTCCAGCGCCCGGCGCGCAACGCGAATCCTCTGCTCGCTTTCCAGCACAGTGGGATCCGAAGCTTGGAATTCACGTGACTTGAAGTCGCGG